>QWBY01000043.1_pt1 | contig 92269 bp, 148 predicted proteins | sample 1972471 | NCBI WGS metagenome assembly QWBY01 (sample SAMN09866722, study PRJNA288562) | Human gut metagenome isolate term6_stool, whole genome shotgun sequencing...
TCTTTACTCTTGTGGAATGGATGTAGATGAGTTAAAGAACATCTATCAAAAGGAATTTATTGAAGAACAGGTAAAATCCTTTATAATTTCTATTATGGTTAGCTTAGGAGTTATGTTTATAATATCGATAATCGCTTCTGATTTAAGAATGAGTACTTTAATAAAATATTATGACTACAAAAGCTTCCTAGGATTTTCATTAGTCGTATATGGTATTAATTTAATCATCTATCATTTTTCTTTAAAGAGAATTTTAGACAGACCTACTATAGATTTAATTCGAACAATATAACTTTCAATTTATATTTCAAAAATAGTATAAAAAAAGACGAGGATTTTTATTTTTCCTCGTCTATTTTATTTAGGATTTTGAATATTCATTTTTGCTTATTTTGTATTTGTAGAATTATTACTGTTATCGTTGTTTTTATTATTGTTATTTGGATTATTTGTTGCATCTTCGTTATCTTTATTTTCTTCTACAGGATCTTCGTTTGTATTTTCTGCATTATTGTCAAATGAAGCACCTGTCGAATCAACAATATAGATTTCCTTAGATTCGCCTAGGTAGATGACTTCCATGCCGACTGTTTCAGATATAAATCTTATAGGGACGAATGTCCTATTTTTAGTGATTATAGCTGCTTGATCTATAGTTTTTTCTACTCCATCGACCATGACTTTCTTAGAATTAATCGGAATATCTATGTTTTGATTTCTAATTTTAATAGAAACGGTCTTTGTTTCTTCGTTCCAATTAACTTCGCCGTTTAGCGCTTCCACTACGAATCTTAGAGGAACCAAGGTTCTATTATTTTTAATAAATGGACTTACATCCATCTTATTTTTAATCCCGTTCATTTCCCAATCTTTGGATCCTACAACCATTCTTAAAAATTCAGCGTCTTTATTTAAAAGTATGATGCTTCCAGTTTTGCCTGGTGCAGAAAACTCAACTTTTGAAATATTCTTAGTCATTGAATCTAATGAGAATTTGCCACCGCCTAGATTATTTATAACGGCTGAATCAGATTTAGCGATGAACATACTAGGGTTTATATTAAATTTAGAGCCGTCAGGTTTTACGCCTTCGAACTTCACGTTTATTTCTTCCCCTGGAGCAACTTTAACTTTATCTCTTACAATATTTAAAGATTTTAATTTGTCTAAGCCGAGAACATCTACAGATAAGACTCCTGCTGCGCCTTCAGAAGTGGTAACACCTATATCAACCTTTCCAGGATTAATAGGTGAGAAGACATCGTTGTTCCAAAATTGTTCCCCACCACTTAGATCATAGACAGAGTATTGTATTTTTGATTTATCCATAGGTTGGTAAGCTGTATCCCATGCAGATTTTAAACCATACTGCGCATTTTCTCCAACGAATACTGTAGATGGACCAGAAACTTTAACTCCTGCGATGATACCAGTAGGTTCAGCTTTGTTAAATAGACCGATTCCATTTACAACCCTTCTTTCAGGGCCGTTTCTCTCTGGATTTACAAATCTAGTTCTCTCAGAGCTTCCAAGTTCCTTAGCAACCATTGCAGTTGAACCACCACCGTCAAGGTTTACAGCTTTAAATGCTTGGAGCTCAACAAATATTTTAGACATATCGTTTAAGCTAAGTCCATAAGATCTTTTGGTTCTACCTTCAGCAGAAAGAATGTAAAGAGTTTTACCATCTTTAGAAATACCAACAGCAGTTCTTGCTCTAAATCCTCCTAGCACATTGACATCCTTTGTATATTTCTTAGCTTGACCATTTTCAACAAGTAGTCCGTGACCTCCTATAAGCATCTTGTAATCATTTCTAGGATAAATTGTGTAGTCAATCTTAAGTTGGTCTCCGATCTTTATATTATCATCGAAGAACTGTTTAGCTAGACCATCTAGTTGAAGAATATATTTTCCATCTGGAACTGCAAATGGGAAGTTCTTGTCTGATATTTGTTCAACTACATAGTTTGAATCCAGAAGAACTTCAGCATTTTTCTTGTCTCCTCTCGATTTAGACGCCCACATGCTGTCGTAGATATTTATCTTATTTTCATGGGAATATTCGTTGGTCGTATCGTACCAATAGTAACTTCTATTTAGACCACTGATTGGATATTTTTTACCGTTTGGTGCTGTGACACCACCTTGGGACCAAACCCTTAGAATGTCTGCAGTCATATCATTAGTAATCCCAATGGAATATACGTCTTTTATAACAGAAGGACTAGAAAGTAACACGCCATTTCTCATAGAAGGACCTTCAGGAGTACCTTGAAGAGCCATGTTGAAGAAATCGCCGTTTACAGTAGCAAGAGCATTCCTTACGTTTGCCATTTCAGAAACGGTAGCCCTTTGAGTATATTTTCCTTTGCCAGTTATGACATCAATATCTAAATTAGGATCGGAGAGATTACACTCTAGAATATAAACCCTAGTTTTACCCTTCGCACCTTGATAAGTGTAGTGGTTTTTAACCACACCTCCAGATATATTTTCCCTACTAATTAAATTTAAATTTGCATAAGTAGAATAGGGAATTAAAATTATAAATAATAATAAAATAGTTAATCGTTTTTTCATTTCAACCTCCACAGATATTATAGCACAGTAGATTTCTGCCAAAACTAAATTAGAAAATCTTTAATATAGATGTAATATTTTAAATTATAATTTTATATCGATATATCCTTGAAGTAAATTTAAAAATTCAGTAGGATAGTTTAATAATTGTATTCATAATATAAAGTACCCCCAACATAAGCTGTCTCTTACGTTAGGGACATTTTATTACCTTTGATTTTCTAAGAATCTTGCCACACAGTAGGATGCCGATGGAACCATAGAATAGTAATCACCTTTATAGGCTAAAGCAAAATTTGAGATATAGATATCTTCACACTTGTTAAAAGGAATTGATACCACAGAGTTTCCATCCTTAAGCATAGATTTATCTTTTTTAGAAACATAGGCCTCGATATCTTTAAGCCTTGAACCCTTATCATCGCTGTTTAGGTAAAATTCAAAATATAGCTGAGGTTTAGCTTCCACATAATCGTAATAAACATCTAAGAAGCAATTACCTATAGATTCTGGATTATTTAAAGTTACTCCGATTTCATCCTGCAACTCGAGGTAGATAGATCTATATATATCATTTATATCTATAATTTTTTTGTTCTCATCAATATGGGTGTACATATATTTAATAGAGGCTTGGATGCCGACTCCAAGTTTTCCTTTTTCAATGGACACATTCCTGCCTCTCTTAATAAAGACTAGGTATCCATCACTTGAAACTACCATGCAGTTAAAACCCAATAAATTTGACAGTCCAGACTCTTCAAGGGTAGGAAAGAGTGGACCAAATAGGTGGTCGTCCCTTATGGTGCGTTTATTTTTCTTTACATAGTCAATCATTCTATTGGATGCACAAAAGTCAAAATAGGTAGTCCTAGAAGTTTTAAGTGTTATTTTACCATTTTGTTCTGTTACACCATCGAGTCTAATGGATTTATTATTATAGATATTCGAATTTTTATGGACATCTTTAATAATGTTTAAATTTTCAAGAAGATCATCATCCATTCGATAGATCTCATTCCTGTCTTCTAAAACAATATCTTTACCTTTGCAAGAGCAAAGCTTCCTAATAGGGAAGACTTCCTTATCATAGAAATTAAAATTGCCATCGTCTTTATAAAACTTTCTTCTTATGTAATGGGGGATTTTATTTAATTTTGTATTATTAAATTCATATAGGTATCCGTATTTCTCATCTAAGGGGTACTTTGAAATAAGTTTGTTGTAATCATCGGTTGTCTTTCGTGAGTCTTCCATTTTTGTAGAGAGAAAATTAATCGTAGAGACAATAAAAAAGTCTATTAACAGGATAAAAATTGCAGCAGTAAATACGGTTATATCTAAATAATCTTCCAGATTGAATCTTTTGTATATCCAGATAGTTACTACGAGGACGATAAAGTTAAAAAATAATCTTAGAAATATATCCTTACTTATTATATTTGTAAAATTTCTTTTCATAGATTTAATAAACTGGACAAATTTTCTTTCTAGCATAGGACCTCCTAAATGAAAACTATTAAATGTTATCAAATTGCCTATAATAATTATAACCAATATAATTTTAATTAAAAAGACAAATATAGTAAACCAGCAAAGAAAATATCAAAAAATATAGAAAAACCGTTGAAAAAAATTCAACGGTTATGTTGGGGTGGATAGTGGGATAATATTTCGCTGTAATTCAATAAATTGGTATAATTTATCATAACCTTGTATATCTTGCAAACACTAACAAGTAGCACTTTTCTTTTTATCCATAACTTAGCATTAATTAGTATAAATTTGCTCCAATAGCCAACTTTATAGCCAACTTTTTGGTAAGAATTATTTCTTATCTTAAAAAAGACCATTCAACTTGTCAACTTCTTTACTAGCCTTTTGATCTACAACATGAGTGTAGATGTCTAGTGTAGTTTTAATTGACTTATGACCAAGTAGAGTCTGTACTACTTTTGGAGGAACTCCGTTTTCAAATAATCTAGTAGCATAGGTGTGGCGTATTGCGTGGATTGATAGTCCTTCTATTCCGTTGTCCTTGCAAATATTATTAATTCTACTCTGAACAACCTTTCTATCCATATAGCCGCCGACTTGATTAGGAAACATAACTCCAGTATTCTTATAGTCAGTGCATGTTTCAATATATGCTTTTTGAAGCTTTCTATATCTGTCTAATTTCTTTTGAACATTCTCAGGAAGAGGAACGAAGCGGTAAGAAGCTGTAGTCTTAAGTTCATTGATGCCTTGAACGACCTTTCTGTTGCCGTCTGTGTCAATTTCAGTGTACTTTGAATATTGCTTGCTAATTTCAAGGCCACCATTTCGATAATCAGTCCATGAAAGACCAAGACCTTCAGACATTCTAATTCCAGACGCAAAGTAAATGTAAATTAGCATGTCTTTCGGTGTATACTCTTCAAGATTCAAGTCACTGATGACTATTTCTTGTTGCTCCAAAGAATAATGTTTATACTTTTCTTTTTTTAACTTAGTTTTTTTAAGTTCAATTCCCAAGGTAGGATCAGTAGTTATATATCTTTGATGTATAGCCGCCTTTATGCAAGTTTTAACCCTTCCATAAGCTTGACCAGCCAATGCCTCTGATGTAGTGTCAGTCCAGTAATTTAGAGTATTTCTAATCGTTAGAGGACTTATTTTTGATAAAGCCACATTCTCTAAAGGACTTCCTAGTATTCTTAACCTGTAGTCGGCCTCATACTTTTGAAAAGTAGCCTTTCCAACTGTAGGCTTTACGAAGACATACAGCCAATTTTTATAGAAATCACTGAATAAAATATCTCCTCTAGTAGATAATAGTCCTTGTTCAATTTGCAATGTTTTCTCTTTTATGACTTTATTCACTTTAGCTTTATCGTAACTTGAATAAGACTTTCTGATTTGCTTTCCATCTTGATCATAGCCTATAGTATAACGTCCTGTAAAGTACTTCCTCCCGTTTCTCATCTGGTAGGTTATTGAACCTTCACCATGTTCTTTCTTAGTTCTTTTCATGTAATCACCCCTTCAATAAGGCGAATTAAAATACCCTCCATTTTATCCATAGACTCTATTTTTCGGTATTTGTTGACGTCAACAACCACTAATCACCTCAAAACAAACGTATGTTCTTTATTATCTAAAAAAATAAGATCCATACTGTTCTGATCTATCTGCTACACTTAACAATTCCTTTGTCTTTAGTCTTCTAAAATTTAACTCATCTTCTCTTAGCTTTTGAAGTCTTACAGTGGCCATTGTCCTGGAGACTTTGAAATGTTTAGCTAACTCATCTATTGTCATCTTTTCCTTTAACTCTCTAGTCCTGGATGCAGGCATAAGTAAGTTTTGAGCAAAGATATCGGCTTGTTTCTCCCATATTGGTTTATAAGGGGAGTTATAGCATCTCAAAATGTTATTATCTATATACTTATGATGTTTGAGGACTATATGACCTATCTCATGAGCAATAGTGAACCTCTGTCTGTAGTTTCCTTGTAAACTTGATATCAGTGCATACATGATATAGTATTTGCCGTTCTGGTAGGCTGTGAAACCGTCAGGTGATATTTCATAAAGTTGTTTCATGTATCTATAATCATAGGGAATCAAAGCCCAGTCATATTTACTACATATAACCTTTAGATCGACAGTATCAGTGATATTATTGCTTGTTAAAAATTCATTTATTGAGGTGTACAAGTATTCATTACTAGTCCATTTCATTCTTTCTATCCTTTTCATAGCTATCAATAACCGCTTGAACCGCTTTTAGTTGTTCTGGAGTCAGAGACTTAGCACTTCTAGCAAGTATCTTAATTTGAGGATCTTCGTTTTCAGAATTAGGAAATATAGCACGACCTAGCAAGTAGTCAGTTGAAACGTTATATAGGTCAGCTAAAATACTTAGAGCCTCAGCATTAGGTATTGTTTTACCTTGTTCGTAAAATCCATATGCACTAGCAGTGATACCTAGTTTTTCAGCAACTTCTGATTGTGATAAATTATTTTGCTTTCTCAGTTCTCTTAATCTATCTGTGTAAGTCATATTAACACCTCTTTTCACTTTCTTATAAATTAATTATACAATTTTAAATTGTAAAAAACCACTAATAATAATTGTATTTTTATACAAATAGGTATTGTAAACAAGAAAAACTTGTGATAATATATATTTAAACAAGAAATATTGGGGGTGATAATATGAACTCTATAAAAAGATTGAGAGAAGAAAAAGGAATGACTCAACAAGAATTGGCAGACCAAATGGGAGTTACTCAACAACAAATAAGTTCTTATGAAACAGAGCAGACCATCCCATCGACAAAAATACTATTCAAGATGTCTAATTTCTTTGAAGTTAATCCAACTGAGTTAGTAAAAATAAAAAGTTAAAATTTTTTTAACTAAAAATACAATTAAAACTAGGATATATACCATATATCCAAATAATAATTGTGATAAGGTGATAATAATGAAAGATGATAAAAGAAAAGTCTTTACCCTTAGATGTAGTAAAGACTTCAAAGAAAGTTTAAGAGTTAAAGCTAAATCAGAAAATAAAACTTTAAATCAATTTATTATTTCTAAATTGATAAAAAGCTACTCTGATATTTCACCGTTTTCTCTTTCATAAGTTTTTATTGCTTGAATTACAAGTTGTTCTATTTCTTTATTAGTAGAACGGCCGTTGCTTTCAGCGATGTACTTGATCTTATCGATGACATCACGTGTTGTTCTAAATGTAAATGTAACATTATCATTCATATTATCAGCTCCTTATGATGTCATTATACTATCAAAAATAATTCAAAATATATATTGACTTCATACTGACTTCAAATTATAATAATAAGTAGAGGTGAAGCCATAATGAAGTCAAAAGAAATAGTAACTACAACTTTGAGACTACCTAAATGGTTAGATGAAAAGTTGAAGGAAGAGAGTGAATACAAGGCAATAAGTAAAAATGCTTTAATTCTAGAGAAGTTAAGAAATGAAAATTGCAAGATGTTAGGTGATAACAATGGAAAAGAAAAAGCTAAACATTAAAAAAACTCTTGTCTTAAAACAAGAGCCTGGAGAAGAAGATCTATTAGATTTAATTGAGAAGTTGGATCCAAACGATTTGAATAATTTATATTTCCTTATCGTAGGGATGCTTAGCACAAGAGGCTATAAATTTGTCGATTGAGTCTTTGTCTTTATCCGGTAATTCTAGGTAAGTCTTAACTAGTTCTACTTGAAAGTCGGAGAGATTGTGAAGCCTTTTGAGTTCCGCAAGAAACTCATTCTTAGTTTCATTAAACATAGAGCCTTGGCCAGTACGCAACCAGTCTTCATTGACATTATATACGGAACAAATAGCTATTATCATTTGTTCAGTTAAGTTGCTTCTACCATTTTCTATATTAGAAACAGCAGCACGCTTTATGCCTAAAGGTTCACCAAACTTTTCTCCTGATAAGCCTAGTGCTTTTCTTAATTCTTTAACTCTTTCATTCATAATTACTCCTCCTTGTATATCTAGTATAAGGCAGGAATAAAAAAAAATCAATAAAAAGTTTATTAGAGTGTACAAAAACTATTGACTAGTTCATTGAAATAAACTATAATGTACATAGAAATAAACAAATGAGGTGATCAAAACGCTTAACATTTTAAAACTTAAAGGCAAGGTTGCTGAACAAAATCTAAATATGACAAGTCTTTCTAAGAAAATAGGAATGAATAAAAACACCCTATATAGAAAGATAGCAAATGACGGCGAAAAGCTAAACCTAGGAGACATAAAAGATATTTGCAAGGCTTTAGAGTTAAGTTTTGAAGATGCTTGCACAATATTTATGAATATGTAAAAGAGCAAGATCAAGTCTTGCTCAGTTGGTTAGTTATTTAGTTTTTCTAGATGCTCTTTGAGCAAGAGCACTTCCGGCAGCTGTCTTTGAAGCTTTTGAAGTTCTACCGTCACGAAGCACTTTTGAAGCAGCAGTAGCAGCTCTTTTGGAAGTCTGTTTAGAATTTCTCAATAACAATCACCTCCTCATTTATGTATTTTATTAAATTATACAACATATAGTGTCAAATATCAATAAAATATAAGCGATAACACTATATAAAGTATTTAAAGGAAAAATATTAAAGGAGAAAGAGAATGAAAGACATAAAGATTATGAAGTACAACGAAAAAGAAAAGGAAAAAGCAGAAAAGTTAGCAAAAGAACTAGAAGACATGAGCGAAAAGGATATGCAAAAAATACAGTGGATAATGCAGGGAATGAAAATTGCAAGATGCTAGGAGATAACAATGGAGGATTAAAGAATGAATATAGCAAAATTAGTAGATAAAAGTTATTCAGAAAAATACAGAAAAGAAGAAATCAATATACAAGCTGAATTATTAATAGCGGATCTAAAAGGAGAGTCTTTTAAAAATAAAAACGCTAGAGATAAAAACGAAAAACTTATGAAAGAATTTGAAGACTCATACTATGACGTTGAGGTTATAAAAAAATACTTTCAAGATTATGACGAGTTAGCAAACTTCACGTGTGCACTAATAAAGGCGATTAGCCAATAAAAGCGTGGCGGCAACCACGCTAATAGGACTATTTGTTCTGTTGAGACATCTTTTCTTGTTCTTGCAAAGTAAAAACAACAATTGCAGCAATAAGATCTACTAGCTTTTTATCATTATTAGTTAGATCTTCTGAATATTTAGAAAAGTTTTCTTTAACTTTAGCAAGTAGTTCTAAATATTGAACGTCAGTCATTATAATCACCTCCTTTATAGTGATTATAACAAATGGTGATATCAAAGGAGTACAAAATTGATTAAAAATAACTTATCAAGACTAATGGGAGAAAAAAGAATAAGCATAACCCAATTAAGCAATAGTAGCACGATATCTAGAACTACTTTAACAAGTCTATACTTTGATAGATCAGGCGGTATTAAGTTCGATACTTTAGATAAGATTTGTAAAAGTTTAAACTGTGATGTTTCAGACATATTTGAGTTTAAGGAAGAGTGAAAAATGAATAAAGAAGAATTAGCTAAGCTATGTATACCAGTTTTAAAAGTATTAAAAAAGAACTTCCACCCACACACAACTGTAGTCATTGACTCAGAAGGGATAAGAGTGGAAGAAACTACTTACGGCTTACCAAGTGAAGCTATTGAAAGGAGTGAAAAGAATGAACATAATAATTGACCATGACTACTCAAACGATAAAGAGTTAAAAGAAATTGTAGAGCTAGTTTCTCAATTAGAAAGAGAGTACGGCTGTAACTGTACCCTTAATGCTAGAAAGTTGAATTACGTTGAATTTAGTTCAAATGAGGTGAAAGATGGAAAGTAAAATTACAGTTAATTTAAATGTAAATGAAAGTATTCCTTTTGAAAAGAAAAAAGAAAAAATCAAAGAGTGCATAGTTTTTATTGAGGAAATACAAAGAGAGCACTACCTAAGTAATGCTCTAGTTGAATTAAATATCAATATTTAGAATTTGAAAATTCTACATGGTTAATGTCTTTGCCCCATACACAAAGATACGTATTTTTACCAATAAAATGATAGAAATATCTAGTGTAGAAAACAAAATTAGGGAAAGAGTCTTCTACATTATTTATAGTATCATTATGGGTTATGGCTTCTAAGTCATTAATAAAGATAGAATCGCCATTTATAAGTTTGATATGTGCGTTTATAGGAATCACCTCCTTTTAAACAAATTACTAACTACAATATGTAGTGTTAGTTGTAAATAAAGTATACAACATATGGTAGTTAAAAACAAGGAGGAAGTATGGAGAAGTTAAAAAAAATCAGGGAAGAATCAGGCATGAGTGGAAGAGCACTTGCTAGGTTGATAGGTATTAAAGAAGCAAGATACGGCCACTATGAAACTGGAAGAAGAGCTTTGCCAGTAGATGTAGCTAAAAAGATAGGAAAGGCTCTAAATATTAACTGGTGGGAGATATACGAGTGAGAAAGGGATAGACATGAAAGAAGAAAAATGTGATCGCTGTGGAAAAATCATAAATGGTTATTATCCAGACAGAGAGATTATGAAGCCTAATATGTACTACTGCCATTTTGTAAAAATTCCAGGCGGAAAACGAGATGACGTTACTTACAAGCTAGACATTAATCTTTTTAATAATATAAATCCAATAACATTTAAGTTTTGCTCATTAGATTGTTTAGCAAAGAAATTAAAATCAATCGAACAGTTAATTGAGGATATTGAAGACTAGGAGAATTAAATGAAAGAAATGTATATAGCAGCCGTTGTAGCGTTTCTAATTAGCTACTCAATGCTTTTCTTATATGAAAAGAGATTAGATGAAGAACTTAAAGAACATCTTAAAAAGACAGATGAAATCATAAATGAAGTTGTAGAGAAACTAAAAGAAAGAAAGTAGTAGAAATGAACAAAAAAGAAAAATTCATAAAGAAAATGAAAGACTTATATGAAATCAACTTACCTTATAACAAGGAAGACAGTTTCAATAGAAAGAGAAATATCATCTACACAGAGATACCTCAATATCAAGAAACTTACGCCTTAAGTTCCATAGTGAACTCAAAAGAGGTTAAGAAGATAGAACAACACATAGGTAACAAGTACTGGATATTTCTTAATTAAGAGGAGATTTAATAATGGACGAGAAGCAAAAAATAGAAAAAGACACTATTCAAATGCTGCAACAAATGAATAGTGACTTATCAGACATTAAAAAACTTTTGGTGCTAATTACAAAAATCCTATCGGTTTGGAAATTTGAGACGGCTGTAGATCTTCAATCGTTAAATATAGTTCCAAGTTCGTTACGTGAAGAATTGTACGATTGCAGGAACCTGTTGAATTTGGATGAAATAAAATAACAAGGTTATTATTTGTATAACCTATTTGAATCACCGGCTTACCTTGATAGTAGCAAAATAGACCTTGATTGTCTTTAACGTGAGGCATCATTTCGGTAACTTGTGCTTTTATTTCTTCAACAACTTTCCTGGATAGGTTAAAGTCATTAGTCAATTTAATCACTCCCTTTAAGGTGATTATAGCACGATAAAAGGTTAGTAAATAGCTTTTAAAGATAGATAAAAGCGAGAAAACAAGCATTTAGGAGGAAGTAACATGAGTGAAATAATAGAAAAACTACAAGAAATTGAAGACTATATGAAGCTTAATAGCAAGGCTGGATTAACTCTAGAAGAGGCCAGTTTCTACACTGGTATAGGAAGAAAGAGTTTAGAAAAAATTATCTATCAAAACTCAGTTCCGTTCAGCAAGATTGGCAATAAAACGATAGTTTATAAGAAACACCTAGACGATCTACTGGCAGTAGGCGTTGACTATTAGGAGGAAGAAATGAGATTAGTAAATAGCAAAGGCAAGACCATCATTAACTTTAACGCTCCACTTTGGAAGCTTTTAAAAGCTCTTGGAACGGTAGCACTAGTAGTGACATTCCTATTTCTATGGTTTATGTCCGCTTGTATAGTTAGTGGTTTTTAAGTATGAAAGATATTACAGTAGATGACTTCATCAAGTGCTGCATAACAGAAAGAGTACTTGATAGGTTAAAAAGTGCAGATACGAGAGATGAATACTCTGAAATAATTTCAGAATTCATAAAAAAAGATATGGCAACACTAATTGACATAATCTTGTAGGAAGTAGGAATTGGTATGAAAAAAGCAAATAAAAAAAGGACCTGTAATTGGCAAACTAACAGATCCTTAAACAAATAAAAAACACTTTATTTGCTTTAATTATACCACGTTTTAAGAGAAAGGTGGAGGAAATAATGACAAAAGCAGAAAGAATAATTAGAAGATGGAATGACATTCCAGAAGAGAGCCACAGATTGGCCGTAGACCTTGAAAAACTTAAACTTAAATATCTTAGCTGTCCTTATCCAGAAAAGAAGGAAATGATAGCTATAGAGATTGAAGAAAAGAAAGAAGAAAGAAGACAGTTAGAAAGAGAATACGAAAACTTATCAGAGTTAGTAGAAGTTATAGGAATGGAGGTAGCAATATGATTAAAGAGATAGAGCTTATAGATGAAGAATTAAAAAAATTTGGTGAAGTTTACAAAGAGGAAGATGACAATGATGAAGTTGTGAAAAAGCAATTTGTGATAGAGGATTTATCAGGAGTTGATTGGGCCTTAAGAACGATTCAAAAGAATAATGAAAAGTTCAAAGAGATTAAGGAATATGCAGAAAAAGAAGTATCAAAATATAACCTTTTAATCAAAAAACAACAAGAGATGACAGAAAACAACAACCAATACCTACAATATTTAATTAAAAACTATTTAGATAAAAAGAGGGAAGAGGATCCTAAATATAAGATTACAACGGCAATAGGTACTGTTAGCACCAGGAAGTCTACTAGTTGGAAATATGATGATGAAAAGCTGCTAGACTTCTTTAAAAAGAACGACATGACCAAGTACATTAGGGTTAAAGAAGAAGTGAATAAAGTGGACTTCAAGAAGGAAGCAATAGTTACAAGTTCAGGAGATGTAGTAGTTGCTGAGACCGGAGAAGTTGTAGATGGAGTAGAGGTTACGCAAGAAGAAAAATTGTCAATAAGATTCAAATAGAGGTAGTAAAATGGAAAAGAATATTTATAGTAAATTATCTATAATTCAAAGTAGTTTAAAGGTCCCCAAAAACCAATACAACAAGTTTGGAGATTATAGTTACAGAAACTGTGAAGATATCCTAGAAGCACTTAAGCCAATTTTAAAAGAAACTGGAACAGTGATCACCCTTTCAGACGAGATCGAGCTGCTAGGAAACAGGTACTACGTTAAGGCTACAGCAACTTTGACAGACGTTGACAGCAAAGAAAGTGTCTCAAACTCAGCTTTTGCAAGGGAAGACGAGGCTAGAAAGAAGATGGACGGTTCTCAATTAACAGGAAGTGCCTCTTCCTACGCTAGAAAATACGCTCTAAACGGTTTACTGGCGATAGATGATACCAGAGATAGTGATTACTTAAATAATTCAACACAGAGCCTCTCAGAGCCTCAGAGAGGCATTCAAAACAATAACAACATACCCCAAAATGGAAATACGGAAAAATATAGAACTGAAATAGCAAATATTTTAAAAGCTAAAGAGATACCTTTTAAGGTATTCACAGACTGGTTACAAAACAACCTGAACACAGGTAGTTTAGACGGATTGAACATAAATCAACTAGAACAAATTAAGAAGACGATAGCGGAATGGTAGGGGAAAAATGAACAGAAACTATTATGCAGTGCTTCCTGCAAGCGTAAGATACGATAAAAACTTAACACCAAATGCAAAGCTGTTATATGCAGAGATAACAGCTTTATGCAATGAAAAAGGCTTCTGCTGGGCGACTAACGGTTACTTTGCAGATCTCTATGGAGTTAGCAAGACAAGTATATATAGCTGGTTAAAGAACTTAAAAGAAAACGGATATATCAACATAAAATTGTTTTACTCACCAGACGGCAAAGTTATTGAAAACAGATATATTTTTTTAAAGGAACCAGTAAACTTTGTGGAAAAAGAGTATAACTCTGAAATGGAAAATGGTGAAATTGAAGAGCGAGAAACCCCATTAAGAAATCTTAATGACTCATTAAGAAAACTTAATACCCCCATTAAGAAATCTTAGTGCCCCCCACCAAGAAAACTTAGTGGATAATAATACATTTAATAATACAAAGAATAATACAAAGAATAATACAGTTAATAGTATAGGGGGTGTAGACGAAGATGAACCACGAATCGATAACGAATCGTTAAAAAACAAAAAAACAAAAACACCAAAACAACCTAAAAAAACTAAAACTTACTCAGATAATTCAGAACTAGATGAGGCTATAAAAGGCTTTATAGACAACAGAAAAGTCTTAAAAGCTGCTATGTCAGAAAGAGCTATAAAGCTTTTTATTAACAAGATAGACAGAGAATTTGAAACGGACGAAGAAAAAATAGAGGCTATTGATATAGCGATTATGAGAGGGTGGAGGTCAATTGAGAAAGCGTGGGTCGACAACTTAAAAGCCACTTCAAACAAGAGCATGGTAAGAACCCTGGAAGACTCTAAGAAAATTGCAGAAGAGAGATGGAAAGGCTTTTTAAATGCTGAGGAAAGATGAGTTTATAAAAATAATTGAGTACCTAGTAGCCGTGTATCCAGAAATGGAGAAGTCCTTTAATTCACAGACGACACAAGCTGTATGGTATGACCTTTTAAAAGACTTGACCTATGAAGAGTTGACCCTAGCCGTTAAGGTCTACTGTTCAACAGGAACTTTTGCACCCAAGCCAGCAGATATAAGATCACTTGCAGCAGATGCTAACACACCTATCAGTGATTGGAGTAGTGGTTGGTCTCTAGTTCTAAGGTCTATACAGAGATATGGTATGTACCAGGAAGCAGAGGCACTGGAGTGGATAGCAGCCTTTGACAGGACGGCTTCAGAAAGCGTAAGGAGACTAGGATACAAGAATCTTTGCTTATCAGAGGAGCAGATGACCTTCAGAGCAAACTTCAGAAAGATCTATGAGTCACAGAAAGACAGAGAGAAGTTCTACTCAAAGCTACCTCCAGAAAGCAGGAAGAAGATGCTAGAGAGCAAAGAGCGAGCAAAGAACAAACTAATCCAGCTTCATCCAGAACTAGATGGACGGGTAGATGATTATTTTAAAGCAATAGGTGGTGAAGATTGATATATAAGTTTATCTATACATTTGAGCTACCAACGACAAATAAAATCATAGATGCTAACAGAAAAAATCAATTTGCAGGAGCTAACCAAAAGAAAAAATTTACGGACTTAATAGCTATGGTAAGTAAGTCTCAGTGTAAAGAGAAAATATCCAACAAAGTAGATATTACTTGTTACTGGTATTGTAAAGATAGACGGACAGACAAGGACAACATAGCTGGAGGACTTAAATTTGTACTAGACGGACTTCAAGATGCAGGTATTATAAAAAATGATGGATGGAAAGAGATAGGGGATATCTACCACTTCTTTGAAGTGGATAAAAAGAATCCTAGGTTAGAGTTAGAGTTAAAAGAAATAGAGGAGAAAAATGATAGGAATAAGAGTAACACTAGAGATGGTAAGAAGCTCTAGATTATCAGAGTTAAGAAAAGAAAGTAAATATCAAAAGGCACTTAACGACATCATAAAAAACAGTGGGACAGACTTTAAATGTAAAGAAGATAGTTTTTATTTAATGCAAGAACTAATAGACAAGTACCTACTAGAACATGACGAAAATGGACCATTTTGTTTTTAAGGTGAAACAATGAATTTCTTAGATGTATTTGCAGGAATAGGCGGATTTAGAATGGGACTTGAAAATGCAGGACACACATGTATTGGTCACATAGAAATAGATAAGTATGCACGAGCTAGCTATGAAGCTATTTACGATATTAAAGAAAATGAATTTGAAGGAAAGGATATAACAGAAATTGAAGACTTCACAGAACTTAAAGGAAGATATGAACTACTTACGGGGGGGTTCCCATGTCAATCATTTAGCATCGCCGGAAGAAGAAAAGGATTTGAGGACACTAGAGGAACTATGTTCTTCTATCTTGCCAAAATCCTGGAACAAACAAAACCACCGTTTTTTCTCTTTGAAAACGTCAAAGGCTTATTATCGCACGACAAAGGACGAACGTTTGAAGTTATCCTCCAGACGTTGGATGGACTTGGGTATGACGTTCAGTGGCAATTGCTTAACTCTAAAGACTTTGGAGTACCCCAAAACAGAGAAAGGGTCTATATTGCAGGACATCTTAGAACCAGAGGTAGACGAGAAATATTACCTCTCAAAAGAGCAAGCGAAAAAGATTATGGCAATGGATATTCAACAACAGTTACTACCAGATACAGAGCAACTGGAGGAGAAACATATATTAAGAGTAAAGAGACGTTATTAAAACTAAACGATAAATCACAAGCACAAAGAGTATACAGCACCGAAGGCATAGCATGTACCCTATCGGCAAATGACGGAGGGCATGGAAGTAGAACGGGACTATATGCAATACCAATACTCACGCCAGATCGATCAAAGAAAAGACAAAACGGTAGAAGATACAAAACAGACGGAGAACCAATGTTTACGTTGACGGCACAAGATAGGCATGGAGTTATCATAGGTGAAAAAGATGACTATAGTATAAAAATTAAAAACTGTACTAAACAAGGTTATCAAGAAGCAAAACCAGGCGATGGAATTAATCTAGCATATCCAGACAGTAAAACTAGAAGGGGACGAGTGGGAGAAGGAGTTTCAAACACCATAACGGCAAATAGTAACATGGGAACAATAGATTGGGACGGCACAGAGTGTAGAATTAGAAGATTAACGCCTAGGGAATGTTGGAGACTTCAAGGATTTCCAGACTGGGCATTTGATAGAGCAGAAAGCATAGGCACCTCAGATGCTCAGCTATATAAACAAGCAGGTAACGCAGTAACAGTAAATGTAGTAGAAGCGATAGGTAAAAGATTAAAAGAAATAGAAAGAGAGGACAAAGAATGAACGTAGTAACATTAATGGGAAGATTAAGTAAAGATCCAGAACTTAGATACAGTCCACAAGGAATGGCGAACACTAGAATAACAGTAGCAGTAGACAGAGGATATAACCAACAAAAAAGACAAGAAGTAGAAGCACAAAACCAACCAACGGCAGATTTCATAAACTGTGTAGCATTTGGGAAAACCGCAGAACTAATAGCTAACTATTTTAATAAAGGAAATAGAATAGGACTAGAAGGAAGAATTCAAACAGGAAGCTATGACAAGCAAGATGGTACAAGAGTATATACAACAGATGTACTAGTATCTTTAGTAGAGTTTATAGAACCAAGAAGCACAAATAATCAAGGCAATAATAATCAAAATACAAACTATGCAAGAAGGCCACAAACTCAAAACAATAATTATCAAAGTAACAATTATGCAAGACCACAGAACCAGGAAGAAGCTACATTCTTTCCAGTAAACAATGACGATATACCTTTTTAATACAAGGAGAAATAAATGGAATACAAAGAATATAAAAAAATGGTAGAAGAAAGAGGATATAGAGTTTACAACGTACACGGATGGCTTTTATTGGAAAAAAAAGATAGGCGACATCAAGAACGAAATTAAGATTAAAACAGACTTAAAAAGCAGTGTGCATATAAGTTTCTCAGATTATGATCCGGATGTTTTTAAAGCGACATTAGACTTATTAGGCATGTTTGAAGATGACAAAGAAGAACAGTTAATCAAGAAAGAATATAAGACTGAGGATTTAATAGGCTTAGATTATATAGAGTCTCAAATATATGAAAAAACAAGGAACAAAAAGTGCAGAGGTGAATATTATTATAACCTTGAAGATACTTTAAACGATGTTTTTTTAATGTGGTTAATTAAACTTATAAAGGCAAAAGAAAATGATAAGGATTGAAAATGAAGACTAATAATAACAGTGTATTTACAACAATAGGAGCTTCCAACCATTCAAAAGGGGAAAGACAAGAACATGACTATTATGCAACAGAGCCTAGAGCTGTAGAGTTACTACTAGAACTTGAAGACATAAGACCTTTAGTTCTAGAACCTTGTGTTGGGGGGGACATATAGCCGAAGTATTAGTTAATGCTGGTCACAGAATAATAGGAACTGACTTAATTGATAGAGGATATGGAACGGGTGGAGTTGATATATTTGATTATCATAACGAAAATGGAGTCTTGTATTACAAAGATCGTGTTGTTACAAATGAAGACTTTGATATAGTTACCAATCCGCCATACAAGCAAGTTAATAAAATGACAGAACATATGCTAAACCTTTTAAATGAAGGTTGCAGATTAATTCAGTTTTCAAAATTAACTTTTTTAGAAAGCAAAGCTAGAAAAGAGCTATTTAAAAGATATCCATTAAAAACATTGCATGTTAGCGGTAGTAGATTAACCGCTGCTAAAAATGGAAATTTCAAAAGGTATAAACGAAGTGCTATTGCATATGGATGGTTTGTATGGGAAAAAGGATATTCAGGAGACACTATTGTAAAATGGTTTAATTAGAAAAAGTTGAGTAAAACGGAGTAAAGTTGAGTAAAACAGAGTAAAGTTGAGTAAAAGGAGTAGTAAAAATGATTTTTAAAGTTGAAAGAACATCCACTTTTTTAAGCGAGGAGAAGCCTATTGAAGAATGTTACGAGGGGAAATGTATAGAAACTCAGATAAAGACATTAGCAACATTTGAAGAATTTAAAAAGAGATTTAATGAAGATTTTATGAGTGAAGGATTTAATCATAGAGAACTACCAAATAAAACAATAGGTAGAGACTTTGAGATTGATTGCTACCTCATAGATATTAAAACTCTAGATGAATTAATGGATATTAAAAATAAATATGGAGACATAGTCATATTTGATTATAAGTATAACTATCCAATATTGGAAATATATGACACTTACAGAGAATAATTAAGGAGAAAGAAACATGAAATTAACAGAATTACAAAAGCTTTTAGGAGAACAAATTTTAGCATTAACAGAAAAAGACAATTTAACCACATTTGATATAGACAAGGCAAATGCGGTATCAAAAATGGCAAGTCAATTAATTAATAACGCTAGTGTTATTTTAAGAGCAAACAAGAGAAATGATCGAAATGGCATTGTATAAAGAAAAGTATGGCAGGGGTTTTAAACTAAATAAATACGGAGAAAAGTATGTTGCAAATAATTGGGAAAATTTAACGCATAAAGAATTGTCTGACATTACAGGTGTAGGAACAAGATCTATAGCTAGATTTTTAAGTAGACAAGGTTTCTATAAACGCAAAGTAAAAGACAAAGAAGCAGAACTAATTATAAGCCTTTTAAGACCATATGAAGGGAAAATAACATGTAGCGATGCTTGTAGTATTTTAGAAAAATATCATAATCTTACTTTCAACTGGCACAAAGTAAATAAAGCCTTAAAAGAAAATGGATTTAAATATTTATATGACTCAGGAAAGACAAGAGTCTTTATTGACGGAAATAAAAATAATCTGAGAGAAGATAATATAGTTTTACTAACTCCAAAAGAATATGAGTACTTGTGTAACATAGACAATATCACAAATATGAAAAACGAAATCTTATTATCATCCATAGAGTTAGCAAAACTAAAAGCAGCAAAAAACTCAATTCAAGAAATGTATATAGCTAGTAACCTAAACACAGGTGAAGTAATAAAAGCTAGAAATAAAAGTAAAATAAGCTTGATGATAACCAGAAGGCACAGTCAATATGAAGACTGTAAAAAGATTGGGGAAAATGGAGAACGATATATCAGAGATTGGGTTGTAACAAGAGAAATAAAGGAATATAAAAATGGAAGTAAACGTAGTTAATGAAATTGTAATTAAAGAAGAATACAAAGGCTATGAAGTGATTGTTAAACGCCTAGGGTACTTGCCTTATAATTACTGGTACTGCGGATATGTAAGAATACCAGAAGACCACAAGTTTTACGGTAAAGATGATGAAGATCTATGTGATTATATAGATGTACATGGAGGATTGAATTTCTCCGGTGAACTAGATGGAGAGGAAGGGTACTTTATAGGATTTGATTGTAACCATTCATATGACAATCCTTCAGTGCAGGGTGAAGAATATACGTTGAATGAATGTTATTTTATGGTGGAGCAATTAATGGAGGCGGAAGATGAAAACTGAAACGCTTGAAAAGAAAATAAAAGAGTTAGGCAGTCGACATGGTGTTAAGTTTATTGTAGCTATAGGGATTGAAAGAATATGGGTTTCAGTAATCAATGATGATTTCCAAAACATTGTATCAACAATTGGATTAAAAGATAAATATGACTTTTTTATATCTAATTGGGACTTATGTAATATTTCAGAAGATTTAGCATATGAATTTTTTAAGCTAGTGTTTGAGTATTCTAAAACTGATATACCAGACAGAGATTATAAAAGATATATCATACCTTTACCTGGATTAATTACAACTGATGGTAAACAACAATATTTATCACACAAAGACGGTTTCTTCTTTGCAAGTAGAAGAAAGAAAAAGTTAAGACAGACATGGAAGGAAAAGGATCTAATTTATGTACCGGAAGTATATAGAAAATATGCTGTGGAGGTAGAAAATGGCTAAGATAACATATGAAATTGAATACAGTTGTGACATTATTGCAGATTCAGAAGAAATTAATGAAGTGATTAAGCCTCTAGGCAAAGATTTGGTAAAAGAATTAACAAATATTATAAATAATTATATGTTGGTTGGTGATGGTCGATATGAAAAGGGAGAAGTGTTTAACATTGGACTTACGGTTGACCGAAGCAGATAAAACTTGAGTAGAGTTGAGTAAAGTTGAGTGAAAGTTGAGTAACTTAATGAAAGTGAACTATTGCAAAAATGGAAAGAGTTCAAAAAGAGAGGTTAATTATGGCATTAGGAAAAATATATTATTTAGCAAGCGTGTTTGACAAAATAAATAAACTTGGGTTGGTGTTCTTCATCATATCCATTGCAGCTCTGTTAAGTGTAATGGTATTTTATTCAAATGTGATTTATGCGTCTAGGGAAGAAAAGAGGCTGTGGAAAAAAATTACGAAAATCACTGGTGTTGTGCTTTGCTTGTCAACGCTTCTGGCGATAGTAATTCCAAGTCGAGATGACTTTTTATTCATATCACTTACAAAGGACTATACGCCACAACAGATTTACAAGATGACTAAAGAAGAAATGAAAAACGGCGTTGATTATTTGATAAAAAAGATAAAGGAGATTAAGTAATGACATACGAAGAAATAAAAGAAATATCAAGCAGATTTGAGCCATTCTATGAACAGGTTGAAGAGGTAAACTTAGATACTGAAAATATGAAAGAAGAACCAGAGTTTTGGTATTATGAGGCAACAATTAATATGAAAACAGAGAACGGCAAGAATGAGATTGCTCAAATAGTTATAAACGAAGACCCTGAGTGCGAACACATTCGCATATATAAAAACCGACTTTATGACTTGACTTTTGAGCAAAAAGTGGAGCAAGAACGAGCTTATGATGTTTGCAAGGGCATTGTGAAAGACTATTTAAACGACTCAATAATTAGTATATAAAGATAAATAAAAAACCGCCTTATAGGCGGCTATGTAACCAATAGCTTGTTAGTGGCTATAACAGATATAACTTACCTAGATAAAGGCACTAAAACAAGACTTACTGTTGGTAGTTAAATTATAAAGCAAAATGAAATAGAAATCAAAAGTGGAGGTAGAAGAATGATCTTAAAATTGTATAACCCTTATGTAGATAGTGAAATAGCAGTAGAAGAAGACAAGAAATATTATGAAAATGAATTGCAAAAAGTTTATGACAAAGAAATAGATTTCATAATATTTACAGATGTAAAAACCAATAAACCAATAACTATAAGACCTAGCAATTGGGCGATGATAGAGGTGAAAGAATGATATCTAAAGCTATAGAAGCAAAATATGACATGTTTGACATAGCGGGACCTAGACTAGAGAGTTTACCATATTGGCAAAGAATAATTGAAGATCTAACTTATCAATATGTAGCAAAAATAGATTATAACGAGGAAGAGGAATATTTAGAAGTAATATTTGACGACTACTCACCTAAACTACTAATAAACATAAGACTCAATAGTTTACAAGCTTGCACCAGAGATGTAGTTTCAAGAACGACAGAGTATATAGATAGATATTTAAGATAAGAGGCAGAAGAATGAATAGCACAAATGAGATTGAAAGAAAACTTAGAGATCTACAAAAGTTAATAATAAGCGATGCTATTAGAAGAAAAGAAAAAGTGATTGCTATAGATGCTGAAACTTTTGAAGAAGTAAAAGGAAAAGAGATCAAACTAAGAGTATCAAGTATTGCTTTAGAAGCAATGAAAAATGATTTAATAAAACAAATGGAGTAGGATTAATGAAACTAGACTTAAACGATTTAATTAGTCGTAAAAGAATAAGATATGAACTTGATGAATCGACTATGCCGAAAAGGTATAGGGACTTTTGCTTGAGAGTAATTGATAGTGAAAGACTTACCCCAACAGTTGAAATAGAACAATTCAAACTAAAAAGGGTGAAAGAATATACAGTCAATTTTTGTGATTGCAATTTTTATGTCAGCGAATGTCCTAAGTGCGGTTGTAAATTAAATGCCAAACAAGTTCAAAAATATTGCCACGAATGTGGTCAAAGATTGGAGTGGGAAGAATGAAAACATTAAAAATTAAAGCATATCACAAAGCAAGAAAAGAAATATATCATGTGTCATTCATTAACTTCGACCGTAGCATAATCACTTTGGTGTGTGAAAAAACAATTAATGGTGAGTGGTATACAACAGAGCCTTTAAAGAATGTTGTGATACTAATGTGCACAAACCTAAAAGATAATTACGGTACTGAAATTTATGAAGATGACATTGTAGAACATTTTGATGGAGAATACTATTTCACAGGTGTTGTGAAATATAGCCCATTTGGTTGGTATGTGAAAACGAAACATGACAATATTTCTTTTGAGCATTTCGCTGATGAGATTAGCGGAACAGCAGATTGTAAGGTTATAGGGGAAAATCACAAACTTGAATTAACGGAGGAAAGATGATTAACAACTACTATTTTTTAAATGAATGCAAGGAACTAAAGAAATTGATTAAACAAAATCCAGATTTACCGCTTATGTTTTTTGCCGATGACACAGCAAATGATGGTGCTTATAGCTGTATGTCGTGCAGTTCGGTTAGGGCGTATAAGGGTAAAATACTTGATTGCCCAAATACAGTCGATAACGAAATTGTGTTCGATGACAAAAGATATTTTGAAGAAGAGTTAAGGGAAAGGCTATGTGAAAAATACGCACAATCCAATCTTAGTGATGAAGAGTTTGAAAAGATTTTTGAGGAAGAAAAGTCTAAGTATGACGATAAATGGAAAGACTGTATTGTCGTTTATGTTGGGAATTGAGGTAAATGAATGAAAGTGGAAATCATAGCACATCTAGATTTTGAAAAAGATACCTTAGAAATCGAAGACGGAATGACGAATGATGAAATAGATAACTATTTGCTTGATTATATTCTAGACTTTTTAGACTGGAATTGGAAAGAGGTAGACGAATGAAATTTAGAAAAAAGCCAATAGTAGTTGAAGCTATAAAATATGAAAAAGCACACATAGGTAGAGCATTAGATTTTTGTAATTTGCTTAGGTACAATCCACATGACAACGAGTATTATGTTGACACCTTAGAAGGTTGTATGAAAGTGACGGAAGGCGATTTTATTATTAGAGGAGTCAATGGAGAGTTTTATTCTTGCAAGCCAGATATCTTTGAAAAAACTTATGAAAAGCTTGAGGTTAAAGAATGAAAAAATCAGTAGTTGACAGTTTTTTAGGAAAAAGAATCAGGGTTAAATGTATGGATGGTGATGAGTATACAGGAATATTAGAAAAAGGAACTTCATATGAAGAAGGATACTACCATTGCAAACATGAAATTAATGGACGTGATAATCACTGGTTTAGAAGTAGTCACATTAGATCTATTTTACTAGGAGATATTTAATGAAAGTAGAAATACACATACATGGGAAATATGAAATTGAAATTGAAGACAATGCAGATATAGAAGATGAGGTTGAACAATCTTTTATAAACTTGCTGGATTATGACCCAGAGTTTGAAATTGAAAGTTATGAAAAGGAGAAAGGATGAAAGATTGTTATTGTTACACTTGTGGTAAAGATTTTAACCATCTTGGAATTGCAAGACATAGAGCTATGCACAGAGATAAGAAAGAAGATTGTAAAATCACCTATGCGAACGGCAAAACAGTCAGTTATAAATTTAGTAAGGAGAAAAAATGAAAGAATTTTATATTGAAGAAAGTGGAAATTACAAAATTAAAATGAAAATTATAGCAGAAAATGAAAACGATGCGGTAAATGTTCTTTATTCATACTTGCCAAGTTTTATAGAAGTGGAAAATGATGATAGAAATATTCAAGAGGTTAAATAATGAAGGTTGATATATATTATGACGATGGTTTATCAGATCCAGATTACTACCCAAAGAGAACTGTGTATGTCGAAAGTATGGAAAGCTTTTGGAATGAAATAAATAACGGAACTAAATTTATAAAGTACTCTGATAATTCAGGAGAACAATGTTATTTAAATAAAGACAGAATAATTGAGATATGTATTTACAACAATGAGGAAGAAGAATGAGGGTTGAAATATATTACGATAATTATCCGCTCAATAAAATGGGTGATTGTCTTAAGATAACAGTGGAACAAGACGTTGCAGAAATAGCTTTGAATGAATTATATGATAAAGATAAAAAATTTATAAGATGTGCAGATGATAAGTGTGCAAACAAAGAAATTTATCTAAACAAAGATAGAATTATAGTATTTTATGTTTTTTATTAAAAGCATAAGAAAAAAATAAATGGAGGTGTTCATATGATATTAGATAAAAATGTATATAACATATTGAAAGATTGTATCAATGAATTACTGGTTGAGTTACAAAACTATAAAGTGGAAAGCGTAGAATATAGATTTATTTTAGATTTAATTGTAGAGTGCAGAACATTAGTATCTAGTGTGGCTGCTAACATAGAAAAAACGGAAAAAGATGAGGTAAAAAATGAAAGAATTGAATGACAAAATTATAGCTTGGGCGGTAGATCGAGAACTAGACAAGAAAGGCACAGTAGAAGGGCAGTCAATAAAGACAGCCGAAGAAATAGCTGAACTCATAATAGGGATATCTAAAGATAATATAGAAATAATAAAAGATAGCATAGGCGATGTATATGTAACTTTAGTTATAGGGAACATGCTAGATATGAATTTAGATGTTTTCGAGGAATATTATAAAGAAATAAAAAGAAACATAAAAACATACATGGATGAAGATAAAAAAGAAGAGATTGACTGCTTAGCTCAAGAGATAACGGATGTATTAAGAAACGGATATTATGAGGATACTCTATATTATGGATTAGCGAACTTAATGGCAATAGCAGATATTTACGGTCTAGATTTTAAAGAATGTGTAGAAGCAGCATATAAAGAAATAGCTAACAGAAAGGGGAAAACAGTCAACGGAACATTTATTAAGGAAGAAGACCTACAGTAAAAGGTGAAGTTATGGAAAGAAAGACAGAGTTTAAAAAGGATTGGTATATCACCTGGGAAGCAGGCAACGCTTTAGGGTTATCCGCCCACCTATTTAGAAAAGCTGTAAAGAAGTATGGAGATTATCTTGAAACTAAAAATAAAGGAAGGACAACATACTACTCAAAAGAAAGTTTAGAATTTCTAAGCACTGTCTTAAAAGAGCCAGACAAAGAAATTATAAAGGTTAAAAAAACAAATAGGTATAAGTACTGTAAAATTTGTGGGGCAGAGTTAAACACAATAGCTAAGACGATAGGATATTGTAGTAACTGTGATAAGTTCTTTAAGAAGGATAGAGAGCTTGTCTATATGAAAGATGGTACACCAGTAGTTCTATAAAAATTTGAAGGTGAAAAATGTACTTTGGAAGAATTTCAAAAGCAAACAACATTAAAAACAAAACATCTTTAACAATTAATCTAGACACCGACATACTAGGAAAGATATCAAGACTAAACACCGGAACTGGAGTAAGTGCAGAGGTAAGACTAAATGACGGAAGAAACATCACGGTTGAGCAAAGAAAGAAGATCTATGCAACACTAGGTGATATATCTAAGTATTTAGGATACCCACCAGAGGAGTTAAAGATGATCATGAAATACTACTTCATAGCAGAGACTGGGGAAGAGTACTTTTCACTTTCAAACTGTAGTGTAACACTTGCAAGAGACTTCATAGACTACCTTATAAGTTTCTCTATTCAGTGGGATATACCGCTAAGTGAACCTGGATACTTAAGAGCAGAGGACATAGACAAGTACCTCTACATGTGCTTAAAGACGAGGACTTGCTGTATAACGGGAAAGAAACATGCAGACATCCATCACTGTTTAGGGTCAAGAGTAGGTGCAGGATACAACAGAAATAGGATAGACAACAGAGGGAGAAAACTTATAGCATTATCAAGAGAATATCACAACATGGTACATGACAAAGAAGAAGAAGAAGTCTTTAAAACTTACGGAGTATATGGAATAGAACTAGATGAGAAAACACTAAGAGAACTAGGCTTAAGTGTAAAGAATATATTTTAAAGGAGGCGAAAAATGGATATTTCAATAGCAATAGGAATAGTTTTTGCAGGAATGGTAGTAACAGTTCTAGTATATATGGACTTGAAGAAAGAGATAATATCGGATAGAGTTACACTTCTAAAAGAACTACAATTTTATTTAGATGACTACAAGAAAAATCTTAATCCAGAGGCAATAGCAGAAAATCAAAAGCTAGATAACATCATTACTTGTCTAGACATCATAGAAAAGTGGGAGAACATAGCAGAAGAAGATGATATAGAAGTTTCTAGTGAGATGGTGGGAGAAGTTGCAGAAGTTATAAAGAACTCTAACAAAGAACTTTTATCAAACATAAAACTTGACCTATTAAAGGAGCTTAAAAATTGAACTGGGAAATAGAAACAATAACAAGACTTAAGAGATACCCTTTTAAGAAGAGAGCGATAGCTAACATACAAGACGATTTAAAAGAGCTAGAGGAATCAGATGATAAGATCCTTAGCTATAATAGTACGAGGGCAACAGAAGACAAAAACAAACATCAAGATCATATACTCTCAAAAATGACTAAGAAATCAATTTTAACAGACAATCTAAAAGAATGTATAGAAGAAGTCAGACTAATAGATGAAGTAGTAGAGTTACTTGGAGATAAAGAAAGAGAAATAATAAAGCTTATGTATTTATCAGAAAGTAACTACACTACATATAAAGTTGCAGAAAGACTTGGCCTTAAAGAGTATGGTGTTAAGAAATTTAGGAGGCAAGCTATAGAAAATATAGCTACCTTCTTTTATGGTAATACCAGGAACTATTGAGGTGATATATTGGGAGTTAAAGAGAAGTTAGAGGAAGTAGAAAGACTAAGACACTACATTAACTACAAGAAGAAACAACTTAAAAGACTGGTAGATGAAAGAACCTACTTAAGTGCTATAAACTATGATAAGGAAAAGATAGTTACTTCTAAGAATACAGATCCTAATGTTTTATCAGACAAGATAATGGATTTGGAGATGGAGATAGAGAAGGAAATAGTCAAGTCACTATTCTTAATAGGCGAGATAGAAGACATGATACATGTGCTGCCGCCTCTACAGTCAATGGTAATTCAAACTAGATATATAGAAGGTAGACCTTGGAAAGAAATAATCAATGAAATGGGATATAGCTCATCGAAAGTATTTGGGATCCATAGAAAAGCAATAAAGAATTTAGGTAAGATATATGACAAGCCTAAAAATAAACAGTAAAAAGAAGTAATTTGTAGTAAAAAGAAGTAAAAAGAAGTAATTTGCAGTAAAAAAAAGTAGTGTATGTGATATAATGGTAATGTGGAAATATAGGGTTTTGGAGGCTTTACCTTTAGCGGAGGTAGAGCTTTTTTTATAAATAAATTAAAGAAAAAACAACAATAGGTGATTTGATGGATAACTTGGAAAGAAAATCAGTAGTAACAGAAAGCACAGACACTGAAAATAGCATAGAGGAAAACTTAATAGTTAAGGTGATGGCAAAAGAGCCTAGCGTAGCAGACTTCTATCCAACATATAAATTCATATATGAAGGTAAAGATGACACAAATGCAGAGGCAATGATAGAGAGCTTGTATGAGTTCACAGAGAAGAACAAAGAGCTTGTACTTATGAACTACACCTCAAAAGACTTAAAAGCGGTACAAGAAGGATACTCTAGAGCAATGGCCGTCATGGAACTATTTATAAGGTATCTACACGTTGACTAAAAGGAAACTACCCGAGAAGCTTGAAAAGTTATCGAAAGAGAAGTGGATAGAAGAGCTACATGAAAAGATACTAGCAGGAGAACCACTAACAGCACTACACCTATTTGTTAAATCTAAGAAATTTGAGATATCACAAAGCTACTTAAATAGATATAGGCAGTACTACCTATCCAAAGAAAGAGAAAAGGACAAGATAAGTGATTTCCTGGACGGAGGAAATGTAGGGGACTTTATAAATAAAGACGAGCCTATAACATATAAAGACAAGATTAAAAGCAACCTGGAATACATAGACAACATCATACAAGAAGGCGACAGACAATTTAAGAAGTTGCAAAAGAAGATGGAGGAAGACGAGTCAATACTACTTCCTCCTAATGTCGTTTTTGAGGCAATTAAATTAAAAAACCAACTAACAGGTGGCAGTGATTATAACCTAACTGATTATGGGATAGAGTATCTTCAGAAGATAACGGAAGAGAAATACAAAGAGCTAATGAGGGTTATGTTTTCTTATGTACCAGAAGATAAGAAAGATGAACTAATTATAAAGCTAAACTACAAGGAAGAAGAGTTCTACAGTAAGACAGACTACTATGAGGACTATCTTATAAGTAAAGGCTACACAGATGCAGAAATAAGGGTGAAGTTAAATGAGAAATATAATAAGACCAGCAGTAGATGATCTACTATATACAGACGTAGACGACTCAATGAGAGGAGCTATGGAATGTTTAATCGACACCTTTTATAAAGAAGTAAGGGCAGGTAACACAAAGATAACCAATATAAAGGACTTCATACAGTTATCAAGGCTTATGCTAGAACTTAAAGGAGAGATCCAACCAGAGAATACTTCAACTGTAGTTATGGCAAATGCAGATCCAGAAGAAATAGAAAAGATATATCAAAGAATGTTTAAGACTATAAATGATGCACACGATGAACTGAACAACGGAGAATAGAATGGAATACAAAGATATAGTTAGTATACTAGAAAAAAACCTAAATGTAGAAGTGGTATTTAAAGAGTATGAACTAGGAGCAGATAAGAGAAAAGTAGAGATACTGTCAATAGAAGGAGTAAAGCTAGTAACCTACATAAAAGAAAATGAGGTTATATCCTTTGAGGATGCTAAGAAGTGGTATCCAGAGTTTGACCCTAGATCATACATAACCTATCCATACATAAGACTAATAGTTGATCCTGGAGAAGGTTATGAAAGAAACGAAATACCAATACATCTAAATAAAATATATTTTGAACAAGGACTACAAGAGGTAGACTTTAAGCCTATAGAAGAAGTGAGAACTTGGAATCAAATGTACTAGATAAACAATTAGAAATAGAAAATGCAATAATAAATAAATATCCAACTCTATGGAACATGAAGCATAGGACCATTAAGAACAAGCCTATAACATTCCAGAGTAAGACTAACCCTTTTGCTCATAGACCATGGCAAGAAGAGATACTAAATGACACACACCCTAATAAGGTGATTAAAAAGTCAAGGCAACTAGGACTATCAGAGCTTGCAGTATGCGAAGTGCTATGGTTCTTAGACACACACGACAATGTAAAGGTCATGTATACGTTCCCGACCTTCTCTCAAATGCAAGACTTTTCAAAAACAAGGGTAGCACCAGTCATAAGAGAAAGTAAGTATTTAAGAAGTAAACTAGGCAATGACAACTCAGTATCTACTAAACAGATAGGAACATCTTATCTATTTATGAGGACAGCAGGAGACGGTTCACAAGGTGAAGGAGCAGACATAGACATGTACTGTGCAGATGAGTATGACAGGATGGAAGAAAACATCGAGACGGCCTTCAAAGAAAGTATGCAGTCATCAGAGTATGGATGGATAAGAAGATGGAGTACACCTACAATACCTGGTTATGGAATAGATCGAGAGTATGAGAAATCAGACCAGAGACATTATCTTCACAAATGCGATAAATGCGGAGAGTGGCAAGAGATAACCTATGACAGTATCTATCAAATAAAGAAAGATGGATATAACGAGTATACACAAGAAATAGAAGACGGAACCTATGAGTTTCTATGTAAGAAATGCAAAAGACCACTTAATAGATGGAATAAAGGTGAATGGGTAGCAAAGAGACCAGAGTTTAAAGACACCAGAGGCTACTTTATATCACAACTAAATGCAGTACATATAAGTGCAGACAGTATTAAAAGAAGAGAACTAACTTATGCATCCAAACAACTATTCTATAACTATGTATTGGGAGAATCTTATGTAAATACTTCAATAATCATTAATGAGGATGATGTAAGAAGAAACATTAGGATAGATAAAGAACTAAATGCTAGAAGTGATGACTATGTAGCAATGGTGGCAGGTATAGACTGGGGAGAACCTACATGGGCACTGGTACTAGGACTAACAAAGAGAAATACATTACAAGTGGTGGCTTGTAGAGAATTTAGCAGGAGTGATAGCATACCTCTATATGATGTTAAACAAGTAGTATCATTCCTAAAGCCTTTTAATCCAAACATAATAGTTGCGGATGCAGGGTATGGAGCGGATAAGAACATAGAACTATATAGACAGTTTCCATATACCGCCTACAGTTGCAAATGGGAGACCATAACCAAACCAAAGTCAGCTATTAATTTTATAGATCAGTGGAACGACAGTAGGCGAATGGTAACAGTGGATAAGACTAGTAAGATGCAAAGAATGTTACAAGCAATTAAGGGAAACCTTATAGGCTTTACTAACTGGAACAATCCATACACACAAGTATTAGCTAAACACCTTAAAAACGTAAGAATAATGGATAACGAAAGAAATGGCATAATATATCAATCGGCAACTAGGGTAGGTGGAGACCACTTAGCTTGTTGTTTAGCATATGCAATGATAGGACTAGATAAGATAACTCAATATGGACTACAGATATCACAAGGGTATAAGATGGAAACACTAGACTTCTAGGAGAGAATATGGAAACTAGAAAGATTAAAATAGAAAAAGTAGAAAAGAAAACTAAAAATGGACTGAGGGACAAGTACCTGGAAAGCCTTAGAAAAGATGCACTAGATATATATGACAAAGTAATGGATGCAATGGTAAATGAAATTGTAGACGTTATATATGAGGAAGATATGAAGAAAGCACTGAAAATAGAATTTAGAAAAGACGTAAAAGACATAAGAATAGCCTTCAGAAAAGAAAATGATCTATATAAGGCTTCTAAAGATGGAAAGATACTAGCACCAGTAATAGTTAATGGAAGAGATGGTACCTATGAGTCCCACAGATGGAAAAGCTTTAAAGAGGCCTTATCAGATACAAAAACCTACATGAAGAAGAAAGAAAACATAGATGTAGACAAGTATTCTTTTAAAAACAAGAAGACTGGCAAAGTTTATGGCTATGAAGAACTATTTAAAGAGCTTACGGATAAGAACCCAGAAGTTAATTTCACCAATGAAGTAAAAGAAAACTATATATTGGTTAAAAAGACAAAAGAAAACGCTAAAACCATTGAAAAGCCGGTATTTAAAGAGTATAATATAAGTAATAAAACTACCATTAAATATGTTAGAGCAACACCAGAAGTTATGGCGAAAAAAGTAGACCAGGCGAAGGAAACAGTAGACCCAGCTTCTGCATGGAGAGTAGCAAGTGAGAAGTCAGATTATTTTAAAGATAGTAGAAATTACGCAACAGAAGGCGGCTCTACTATAGCAATTAAACCAGATGGTAACATTGTTGCAGTATGTAGAAACACAAATGATAAAGCACGTGGATATGAAATACTAAAAATGGCAGTTGAAAAAGGCGGAATAAAACTTGATAGTTTTGATGGGAACAATAAATTTTATCAGACAAATGGATTCGAGCCTATATCTTGGTGTAAGTTTGAAAGAAAATATGCTCCGCCAGACTGGAAAGAAGAGTATGGAGAAGAGCAAATAATATTCTATGCTTATACTGGAAAAATGAAGGCTGAGGAAGAAGTAGAAACGCCAAAAGAATTCTATAAAAGAGTAAAAATTAGTAGCAGTTATGATGAGGCTGAAAAAGTCAGAGATGACTATATAAAAGAAAGGCAAACAAAATGAAAAACACATTAAACGTTAAAGGCTCCATATGGCAGAGGATAATCGATGAATACAATCCAGAAGCTCCAACTTTTGAAGAATATTTCAATGCCGTCAACTCCTATGTTAAAGAAAATTTTACAGACAATATGAAAAACATAGCTGAAAAAGATATAAACGGCGTAGCTGTAGATTATCTTGGATATCTACAATGTTTTAATGATGGAGATATAAATAGAGAACAGTTTCTAACCGCTAAAGTATGGGCGGCAGCTAGCAATCTTTATATGATGTAGGGATCTTAAAATGAAAAACACTTTAAATGTGAAACCTATTTTGTGGGAGAAAGTAATGGCGGAATACAACCCTAAAGCTCCTACTTTTGAAGAGTTTTATAATGCAGTTGAAGAAGAAATAAGAAAAGATTATGGAGATAAATATAAGAACCTAGCTAAAGACAATTTAAATATGATAGCGGTGTCATACAGAGGGTATCTACAATGTTTTAATGATGGAGACATAAATAGAGAACAATTTCTAAATGCTAAAGTATGGGCGGCAGTTAGTGGACTATATATGTTTGAGGCGTAGTTTTAAATTGGAAAACACATTTAAAGTTGACTCTGAACTATGGCAACAAATAAAAGAAATAGAAAACCCAGAAGCTCCAACATTTGAAGAATTTTTTAATGCTATTAACGCTAATGTTAAAGAAGAGTTTGCTGGTGATATGAAAAACATAGCAGAAGAAAATGTTGAATTCATAGCTTATGAGTATAGAGACTATTTAGAAGTATTCAACATGGGGAAAATTGACAGAAAAGCTTTTATGAATGCTAAAGTATGGGCAGTTGCTAGTAACCTCTATATGATGTAGTAATAATAAAAATAATAAATGAAAAAAAGGCGAAAATTTCATTTATTAAATATAAAATCAAATTATAATTGAAAATATTAAACAATTTTTAATTATTAATAAAACGAATTATTAAAAAGGGTATAATGAAGCATAAGGAGGGGTAATATGAAAGCTATAAATTTAGCAAAGTGGTATTTAAATAAAATTCCGTCATTGCTATATGGATATAGAGATGAAAATACAAAATTGAATAAGCTTTTGTTTTTTTCTAATTTAATGTATTATTCCGTATATGACAAGATGCTTATTGATGAAGATTTTGAAAAATGGGACAATGGACCAGTAATAAGAGAAATCTATAAAGATTATCGTTATAATGGACTATCTAATGAAAAGAACTTAAATATAGAAATTGATGATAAAGATACTCTTCAAATTCTTCAAATCATAAATTTAGTTTATGGAGATATGAACGGTAGAGAACTATCAGCCGAAAGTCATAAATCTAGTATATGGCAAGATGCAGAAAGAAACCAGAAGATCAACTTTTCTAATATTGATTCAAAAGAAAAAAAATTAATGAAAAATATTTTTGAATTATATAAGAATTTTGACTTTAATATCTTTGGCATAGAAAAGATTAATGGCAACAAATATTTCTATGATAAAAACAACATAGAAATGACAGAAAAGCTTATTAGTGACTTAGAAAAAATACCATTTAGACCAGAACCGATATTTATAGAATTGATAGATGATGAGGTTGTTTTTTCATAATGGATATATTGATATGTAAAATGGTTTATCCAAATGATCCAACTAAAGCCTTGAAACCCCACCAACATTTTGTGGGGTATTTTACAAAAGAAAAAATCACTTTATACTCAATATCATCTATACCAGGAAAAGAATTTAAGGTATATCTTAACAATGGAGACGAAAATCCAAATTATTACTTGATAGCTGGAGATAAACAAAAATCTTGTGGTTTGAGAGTACCTTCTTTTATTGATTGCACGAAAGCCTATAATTTAAATATATCAAATAAGATATTTATTGAAAGGCTAACCAATAGGACAATTCCAGAAAAGATAAGAAAAGAAATACTAGAAAAGATTGAAAGTATAAAAAATAGTGGGAATCATACAGAGTATTCAATTAGTTTGACGGATTTCATAAGATATAACCCAAAATTAAAATAGCAGTTATACATTTTATAATCTTATAAATTTACCATAGAAAAAACTTACAAGGACTGAGAAGTCCTTTTTTTAATGTAATTACCCCCTAGTCCTGAGCAAGACGTTAAACTACTCTTCTTTGTAGTGTAGCAGCTTTTTTGTAAGTTTTTTCACGTTACACCTCCTTTCTTGTTACCCTCTTATTAAGTTAAGAGGGTATGTACTAACATAGCTTAAGTAAAGCCTATGGATGTAGGTTCAATTCCTACTGTTAGTGCCAACATACCTCCTAACGGGGGATCTTATAACATGTTTTAAGTCGTGGAGCTTCCCTCCACGAGAGGAAAGTGGTCAATCCGTTACAATTTGTAACGCTTTTATAGGTTCGATTCCTATATTCCTTATGGTTTCATTATTTAATGAGGGAAGTGCTACAAGTCAATAATTTTGCACGAAGGGGCGGGAGAAAAAGACTTGAAAAAATAAATAAAAAACATTTAAATTTTCTCGAAAAAAGGGTAAAATATAATTAATAAATGAAAAAATCACCAATATTTCATTTATTAGATAAAAAACACCAACAATAATTAAAAATATCAAATATTTTTAATTAAAGGAGAAAGTTATGGATTATTTATTTAAAGTTTATTATAAAGATAAGGCTAAATATAATAATATATATAATTCTAGATTAAATTTTGAGACTACATTAAGAACTAATTTAGTTATTAAGCCTTATAAAACATACGAACAATACCAACTATATTATATGTATAATAATGATACAGCGACACACCTGGATAGAATAAGAATTAATGACAACATATTAAACAACTTAAAAGATACTCTACCAGGAATAGCAAAAAACGCTTTTTTAGTTGATATTATTTCAAATGAGCTCACTAGCTCAAACGATCTAGAAGGAATAGAGACAAATAAAGAAGAAATAGCTGCTACTACTAGGAATATACTTAATAAGAACAAGCCTAAATCAAAGAGACTTAGTAGTATGATTAATTCATATATTTTGCTTATAAATGATAATATTTTAAAAGTTCCACAAGACTGTAAAGACCTTAGAAAAATATATGATGAGATAACAAAAGGCGAAATTGATGAGTCTGATAAGATTGATGGCAAGTATTTTAGAAAAGATATTGTTTATGTTCAAAAGAAAGGCACTGTATCTAGTGAGATTATACACAAAGGAATTTCTGGTGAAGATAACATTGAAAGTAGCATTTTAAGTCTCTTAAACATGTTAGATGATAAAAATACACCTATGCTGCTTAAGGTAGCAATAGCACATTATTACTTTGGATATATACACCCTTTTTATGATGGAAACGGAAGGGTAGGAAGGTTTTTAAGTAGTTTATATATAAGACAAGAATATAACTACCTTACTGCTATGTCTTTGTCTAGAGGATGTCTATTAAAAAACAGTGATTATTACAAAGCCTTTAGAGTAACTAACTCAAGTATTAATAAAGGGGAAATGAATTATTTTATAGATGAGTTTTTATCTATTTTACTAAAAGGGCAAGAAGATATAATAGAAAATTTGACAGATAAATTAGATAAACTAAATTATTCAAAAGATCATATTGAGAAAGACGAAAAGATCAATACTTCTTTAAAGAAAAATCTTTTGTTTATGCTATCCCAAAGTTTTTATTTTGATAAAAATGCAGGTATTGATAGAGATACATTAATTGAATATACAAAGAAAGAACACCCGGTTAAAAGAATAAAGGATGAGTTGAAAGAATTAGAGATAGATGGAATAATTAAAATGGTAAAAAAGAGACCGTTGATATATGCGGTTAGCAAAGATTATTTTTCTTAGTTGTTAAACTTTAGAGGTGGCGTTTATGAAAGACAGATATATTTATCCAGCAATCTTTGATTATGCAAATGACGGGATAAGTATTGAATTTCCTGATTTACCTGGATGTTTAAGTTGTGCAGATACTGATGAAGAGGCTTTAGATATGGCTAAAGAAGTTTTAAGACTATGGCTTCAAAACATAGAAGACAATAAAGAAAAAATACCAAAGCCTACAAATAATAAGAATATAAGTTTAGAAGATAATCAAAAGATTGTTTTGATTGAAATCTAGGCAAATAAATATAAATTTTTAAGACAGTGAGAGCTGTCTTTTTTTATGCAATGATAAGAGAGGTATTATGACACCTAAAGAAAAATTAGATAAAATTGAAAAGATTATAGATAAATATAATGAGATATTCAAAAAGGCTATAACTGGTGGAAAAGTTGACCCTCTTATAGCTAAGAAGTTAAAGATACCAAAAGAACTAAAGCCTATAGTTGACTTGGCGGCTAAGTATGGAATGATAGAGGCTAAGAATAGAAATATCAAGGATCTAGAAAAGGAAATAGCAAAACTTGACAACATAAATCTAGCAAAGCTTGACCTATCTAACTACCAGATGAAAGAAGATATTGAATACCTATCTTCTAAATGCAAAACATACTTAACCAGAACATCACTAGAACAACTAAAGAGAGAATATGGAGTCTTAGAGACTGTATTCGAGGGAAAGAGTATACCTAAAAATAAAATGGCTAATGAGTTAAGGCGGATAACCAAAGACAGAAAACAAGACTGGGATATGGTCATAAGAACGGAGCTAAACAACAGGAAGCAGGAAGCAACAGCCTATGAGATTCTTAACAACAACTCTATTCTAAGTGATGAAGGCGGAGATACTCTAGTATATAAACAGCCTAATCCAGATGCTTGTATTCACTGTAAGAGGTTATATCTTAAAGAAGATGGTATTACACCTAAAGTATTTAAACTCTCAGAGATGGTGGCTTATGGCTCTAACGTTGGACTTAAAGTATCAGAGTGGAAGCCTACACTTGGAGTAGTACATCCACACTGTCAATGTCAACTTAAAGTTCTACCTAAAGGAATGGAATTTGATGGAAATGGTAATCTTAAGAAGGTGAAGAAGTCATGAAAATAGAATTTAATAGAATACCAGAGGAGATAAGTTCCAAAGGTGGAAGCTGGAATGCTAAGAGGTGGGAAAAGAAAAAGATATCAGTAGAAGAGCCTAAGTATTCTACATTTATGGATCTAGGTGGATATAGAGAAAAGAATGACAAGCTCTCCTATGAGTATCTAAAGTACATAGCAACAAACACAGCACCTATAGCAGCGATAATAAATACAAGAGTCAATCAAATAGGAGCCTTCACCAAACCGGCTAGATTCTCAGATACAGGACTAGGCTTCAAGATAAGACTCAAAGATAAAAATATAGTTCCTACAAGTGTAGAAAACAATGAAATGGAGCAACTCGAAGACTTCATTTCTAAATGTGGAAAGTTCGTTGATAGGAAGAGGGATAACTTTGATACCTTCTTAAGAAAAGTTATAAGGGACAGCCTTATATATGATCAACTTAACTTTGAGATGGTTCAAGATAGCAATGGTAAGATCGTGGCTTTTTATCCAGTGGATGCCTCAACAATAAGAGTGGCAACTGGAGAGGAAGTGGAGGATGCCTATGTACAAGTCCTTAATGGAGAGGTTGTAGCAGGCTTTACTGAGGACGAAATGGCAATGGCTATAAGAAATCCTAGGACAGATATTTACACAGCACCTTATGGTCTATCAGAGATTGAATTAATAGTTAAGCAGTTATCATCATACCTAGAGGCGGAAGACTACAATATGAGGTTCTTCCAACAAGGTGGAATGACCAAAGGAATACTAAACATTAAGCAAGATCCAGCAGGAGTTGCAGGACAAGGTTCCCTAGAGTCATTTAAAAGACAATGGAGAACACAGGTTACAGGACAGACTGGAGCCTGGAAGATACCAGTATTCCAACTACCTGGCGAAGTGGAGTTTATAAACATTTCTCAATCCGGTGGCGAGATGGTCTTTGAAAAATGGGTAAACTACTTAATTAACATTTCTTGTGCAGTTTACGGAATAGATCCGGCAGAAATCAACTTCCCTAATAATGGTGGAGTTGGTGGCAATGGCGGCGGAATATTTGAGGGCAATAACGAAGCTAAGTACAAGAATTCAAGAAACAAAGGTCTATATCCAACATTACAGTTTATAGAGAACACTATAAACACTCACATAATCAGCAAGTTCAGTGATAAGTATGTATTTGTATTTGATGGAATGAATGAACTTTCTTATGAGGCAAGAACAAAACTAGATAAGGACAAAACCAATACATATTTAACTGTGAATGAATTAAGACAAGAAAAAGGATTAGAGCCTATTAAGGGTGGAGATGTCATCTTAAATCCATACTATATGCAGTCTTTAGGACTGGGAGATTCAGAAGATGGAGGATATCAATTTGAAGAGGAGAGTTAAATGGAAGTTTTAAGTAAAGCGGCAGGAAGAGAACATCTAGTTCTTTCAGAGGTACAGGTAAACTCAAAACATGGTTCATACAGAAGTCATAGATGGGTTAATCCTACAGAGGCAATGGATAGTATTAAGAAAGAACTAAAGACGAAGGGAGACATTGAGTTTGTAGGTAAAGATGGTAAAGCCTACTCAGAAAAACAAGTAATAGAAAAACATAGCAAAGAAGCACCTAACAAAACAATTCAACAATATGTTAAAGAAAACTACAGGGTAAGACGTGCTACATATGAGACTATGGGTGATCTACAAACAAGAAAACCACTTACGAAAAAAGAAGTTAAAAACACTAAGGTTGAAACGGTTAATGACCAAGAAATTAGAGTTGCAGTTCTTAAGGGAGAAGATGACCCTAAAAACGAAGTGGTAAATAGAGCAAAAGAAATTAGAGGTCAATACATCGATCTACTTTCTAATTTAAAGAAATATTTTGATAAGAATAAAAACAATTTGAGTTCTAAGTATAGATTACAAGGAAGTTCATTTATTCAATTCATAGGAGATGTTATTCAAATACAAGACAATCCTAGTTATTGGAGTGCTCTAGGCGGGTTGAATGAAGGACGAGGTATAAACGTTCAGAAAATGGATGAAATGCTAAAACTATTCCCAGATAGTGAAGGCAAAATAGAGCGTTTTGATTATGACACTGTAAAAGGGTCATGGGATCTAGGAAAGATTAAAATTGCCGAAAGCAATGGTAAAGTATTAAAAGAAAATTATAGACTTAAAGCAACAAACGATTATAAAGAAGTTAAAAGTGGCGAAGAGTTTATAAAGGCAGCTAAGAACCTAGACAAACTACCAGTTGATAGATTTGCTAGAGCTGTACTAGATAGTACTAACACTAAGGCTGATTTAATAATGGCAAGTTACTTACCTGGAGCTTTAGGAAGAGTACGTTCAGAAGGCACCGGAAATAAATATGTGGCACTTCTAGACACGGAGGACCTTACAGAAAGAGCTAGAAAGAAAACGGCAGTACATGAAGGTATGCACGCTATACTAACAAAAGTTATAAAGAGAAGCACTAAAGAACATACAGAAACTTTTGAAGAGCCTATAGTTGAAATGGCGGCACTGTATAGTCAAAGAGAACTTGCTAACAGTAATAGCTATGTAACAACACCAGCCTATCCAGACCGCATAGCTCATATGGTACCAGTGCTAGTTGATATGCCAGAATTTAGAAAATGTGATAGTGTTACAGATATAGGGAAAGTACTTCTAAATAGTATTATCAAGAAAGACAAGAAGCTACTCAATAAAATTGATAACAGCGTAGTTAGATATGATAAAGGTAGAAAAACGGCAATTAAGAACTTTGAAAGCTACCTACCTAAAGACAAAGACTCTAGAGACAAGTTCCTAGATAAACATAAAGACATAACTATCAAAGATAGAAATAATACTTTAAATAAAAAGGATAAAGACTTTGAAGTTGGTATGTCTTCTTTAATATCCGCACTAAAGAGTGGAAGTCTAAACATAGAACAAGCTTTTAATGATGCAAGTAAAAAGAGTCTAATGTATGTACTTCTACTATCATTTATGGAAGAGGAAGGAATAGATGAACTTTCAGAGTATATACCTTTTTAAACTAATTTAGTTGGGTAAAATAATAGATAAGAGGTGATTAAAATGTTGGATTTTTGGCAAAGTATTTATGCAGAAATAAAAAACAAAGATAACGCTGATGAGATATACGATATTTTCGAACGTCTAAGCTTTAGTGTACAAAGTGCAGGCGGTATATCTATATCTAAAGCAAAGAAAAGACTAGAAGAGATGGGAGAAGGTCATATTTATGAAAATTGGCTAGCTCCTCCAAAGAAAAAAAATAAATAATAGTACTTAAGAGAGCAGCCGAGAGGTTGCTTTTATATTTAATAATTTTTAATACATAAACAGATTATATGTTCAAACCTTTAATTTTATGATATAATCATAATAGTAAAGGGGGGTATAGCTGTGAATGATTTAAAAATATTAAATATTAAAGTAAATGGAATTAATGTTTTTGAAGACAAGTTGAATGTCAACTTTTATTGTAAAGATAAAGTAGTAGACGATAATTCTGTAAAGAATGTCTATGGTACCATTTACACAAATAATATAATTTCAATTATTGGACTTAATGCAGTTGGTAAAACAACCTTGCTAAAGATTATTAATTTAATACTACAAATAATTGTTAATGGTAGGGGTATTAATGATGTATTTGACGATATATCTTTACTTCCTGAAAAGTTTGACTATGAAGTAGTTTTTTTCTTTGCTGATAAATTTTACAAAGTCCATTCATATGTTCAAAAGTATTACGAGAAATCAGAACTTAAAATTGAATTTATAGAAGAATTTATACACTCTACAAATAAATCTTCAATATCTTCTAAAGCTAAATTAAATGAATTCATAGAAACTCAATTAGATGGTAATAATGCAGAAATAACTAGATCAAAGCTGCCTAATATATCAAAATTAATCTTGAAAAGAGAAGACAGTATTATTGGTATAATAACAAAGGATAATACTTCTTTTTGTAGAAACATGTTAGATAGTGTTAATTTAAACTATCTTTATATTAAAAATAACTCTCCTAGAGAGATACTAAATTTATTTGATGACAATATTGAGTATTTAAGGAAGAATTCAGATGATATAGCTGATTTAAGCCTGAAATTTAAAAACTCTGATGAAGTTTACGAAAATAAACCTTTGCTATTCTGGAATAACATTCTTTCATCTGGGACAATTAAAGGAAATAGCATGGCGTTTTCTTGCATACCTATTTTAAAAACGGGAGGCTATTTAATAGTCGATGAAATAGAAAACCATTTAAATAAACAGCTAATAAGAGTTTTTATTGATATATTCTGTGATAATGAAATAAATAAAAATGGAGCTACTCTAATATTTACTTCACATTATCCGGAATTGCTTGATTTTTTAGATCGAGCTGATAATATATTTGTTCTTACAAGAAATGAAGGGAATAAAACAAATACAAAGTTATTAAGTGATCTAATTGAGAGAAATGATATCAAGAAAAGTGATGTTATTTTATCCAATGCACTTAAGGGAACAGCTCCAAGCTATGAGTCTATCCAATCTTTTAAAAAGTTTATAACCAACGAGGTTTTATATGGGAAGTATGGATTTTAAAAGTTTTGACTTTCAAAATTGCTATATACTTTGTATATGTGAAGGAAATACTGAAGTGGCAATCATGGATACACTCCTAGACAATGAGTTACTCTTATTTGATAGAGATGTATTGATTGACAATAAAGTCCATAGAATAAGAAATTCTAAAAAAATTATAGAAAAGTTTCTTCAATTTAATTATTCAAAAGAGGTACTAATATTTAGAATTATTGACTCAAAAAAAGAGAGATTTAATTTAAAAAAGCCTTATGACAAATATAGGGTGTATAATTTTTATACGAGAAATGAAATAGAATATATCCATATTTGTTATGACGGATATTTAGACGAGTACAATAAAGTGAAATCAAAAACAAAAGCTAGTCTATTTTATCTATCTAAAAATAAAGGTTATAAAAAGTCTTATGAATACACAAAGAATTATTTTAAAGACTTGCAGAAGTTGAGAGATTCATTAAAACAAGCAAAAGTTCCTAATGAATATGGATTATATGACTTATTATCATAAACTAAATAAAACCAATTAAGCAGCCGAGAGGTTGCTTTTTTGATGCAAAAAAAGAAGGTGATATATTGAAGTTTTACATGCCAGCTAAGATTGAAAAGTCAGTCAATGCAGAAGGTAAAGAAGAAATGAGGATATGTGGACTTGCAAGCACTCCTAGAATGGATAGAGCACAGGAATCAGTTCTTCAAAGTGGATTAGATATTAGTGACTTTGTAAACGATGGTTTCTTTAACTGGAATCACGACAATACAAAAATATTAGGATATCCAGATAAAACAAAGACAAAGATAACAGATGATGGACTATATGTTGAAGGGTTTCTCCTAGACACTGATTTAGGTAGAGACATATGGAATGCAGCAGTTCAACTAGAGAAATCTAATGCAGATAGAAGACTAGGTTTCTCAATTGAGGGGAAAGTACTTAAGAAAGATAAAAAAGGTAACATTCTAAAAGCAAAAGTTATGAATGTTGCAATCACTCCTACCCCTTGCAATCCAGATGCAAGATGGAACGCAATGGTAAAGAGTATGAGTAAAGGCTTAACTAGTTCTAGTGTACTAGTTAAAGAGAGCCTAGATCATGGTTTAAAATGCTTTACATCCGCAATAAATGGCGATGATGAAGCTTTTAAAGTTATAGAATTACTAGCAAATAAACTAAACAACTCAAAAGATAGAGATGATGTAAAGGTTTATTTAAAGGTATTCAAAGGATTTAGTGGTGATCGATTAGAGGATTTAGTAAGTAAGATATGTGATGAAGAGGAGGACTAATGAGCAATTTAATTTCCATAGAAGCTGTCTTAGATGACCTTTTAAAGTCTGACGAGTCTGAAAAGCTTGACGAAGATTACAAGTATGAAGACGAAGAAGAACAAGAGGAAAAAGACGAGCAAGAAAAAGATGAACCTACTGACGAAGTAGAAAAAAAAGAAGAAGACACAGAAGAAGAACAAGAAGAAAAAGAGCAAGACGAAGGACAAGATGAAGAACAAGACGAAGACAAGGAAGAAGAGCCAGAACCAGATGAAGAAGACGACTCTAAAGAGGTAATGAGCGTAAATGAAGCTACAGATGTACTTTATGACAAGCTTATGCCTAGAATTCTTGAAGAAGTAAGAGCGATGCTAGATGAAGATAAAGAAGATAAAGAAGATGAAGATACTACTAGAGTTATCAGAAAAGCGGTTGAAGCTATTTCCGACTTAGGTGGAAGACTAGAACTTCTAGAAGAAAACGTAGAAGATCTAAAAAAGAGTGAAGATACTGAAAAGATACTAGAGCTTGAAAATAAACTTGATAAAGCAATGTCTGTCAAAAAGTCTGTGGGAGACATGAGAGTATTCAACAGATTTGATGAAAGTAAAGAATTATCAAAAGCAGAAAAAGCTGAAATTTTAGCGAATGAAATGGAAGCAGGAAACAGAAGAGTTTCTATTAATGACGTTACTAATGCTGAACTTGGATATCCAGTATCACAAGCAGCAGAAGAAATTATAAAAAAATATAGATAAATTAGGAGGACTAATTAATGTACGATTTTGAAAATTTAAATCAACAAGAGAGAGAACAACTTTATAACGATCTTTCAAAAGCACTAACAACTGAAAACTATGCACAAATAAATGGACCACAGGCACAAGTTGGCGGTTCTGCTTTTATGCTTGAATCTCTAGACTCAACACTAAGAACACTTACATACTCTAGAGACAATATCAAACTATGGAGAAACATTCATAGGTCAAAAGCATACTCAACTGTAGAAGAATACAACAAGGTCAACTCATATGGTGAAGATGTATCCGCCTTCGCATATGAAGGAGAAGCAGGTATTGAAACTTCTGGTGATTACCAAAGAGACTTTGCAAAGATTAAATGTATGACTGTAACTAGATCAGTTACACACCTTGCAACTCTAACTAGAATGACTGAAAACCCAGAAACACTAGAAGCTAGAAATGGAGTTAATGACCTTCTAGGAAAGGTAGAAACATCACTATTCTATGGAGACTCTACACTTGCAGCTAATGGTAAAGAAGGGGTTGAGTGGGACGGTCTATTAAAACAAGTTAATAAGGCTAACCACATTGACCTTAAAGGTGAATACCTAACAGATAAAATTATCAACAAGGGAGCAGAAATAGTAGCTAACAACTATGGATTTGCAAACAACCTTTATGCACCATTATCAGTAGTATCTAAGTTCTCTGAACAATACTACCCAGAACAAAGAGCACTAATGAGTGCAGATGCAGGAACTCTAGTAGCAGGAACTACTATTACTAAGTTTAATTCCGCTTTTGGAACTATGGACCTAACACCAGATGTATTTATGAACAGAGGTATCAAGGCACTTGATATCAATAGAGATGCAGTAGGTTTCCATGTACCAACAGCACCAAAGGCAGAAGCAGCAGCAGGTACAGATAAAGCAGTTAATGACTTTGAAGAAGGTATCTACAAGTATGCAGTAGTAGCAGTTGGAATTGGAGCACAAGCAGCACCAGTACAAGCTACACCATTTACTGTTACTGGAGAAGCTAAAACAAAGAGTGTAAAACTAACTATTACTAACGACCCTAACCAACAAATAGCGGCTGAATACTTTATTATCTACAGAACAGAAGCTAATAAAGAAGAATACTATGAAATTGGTAGAATTGGAGCTAAGACAACTGATAAATCCGGAGTTACTGAATTTGTAGATGATAACTCTACACTTCCTAACACAGGACAAATAATTATTGGGGACTTCGATCCAATGAACTTACAATTTAAGCAACTAATGGATATCTTCAAAATGGACTATGCAGTAGTAGGACCTAGAAAGAGATTCGGTATCTTCCTATATGGAGCACCAGTAATGTATAACCCTAATAAGTTCGTTGTAGTTAAAAATATCAAAGTAAAATAAGGTGATATTTTGAAAATAAAGAATATTAATCTAAGAAATAATGCTCTTGTTTATAAACAGGAGCTAATTTCTTTTAATGAAGAAGGAATTTCAGAAGATGTAAAAAAAGAGGTTGCAGAAGACCTCCTAAGACTTCCTAATTTCTCCTTAATAGAAGAAGATGACAAGAAGGCTAAAACCCCTACAAAAGAGGCTGAGAGCCTTAGAAAAGAGCCTTCTGAAAACAAGGTAGAAAAAGAAGAAAAATCAGAAGAAAAACCTACTAAAGATACAAAAACTACTAAAAAAGTAAGTAGAGGTAAATAATGAGAAGTTATGAGCAGTTAAAGAATGAGTTAAAACCATCTTCAAATAGTTGTGAGGTTGACGTTGAAACTGAATTTAAATTAGAAGAAGATCAGGAGGCAGAAGACAGTATTAAGCTTGATGGATTAAAGACTGATGACCTACTAGATTTAATATTTCAAGGAATAGACTTAAAGACTTATGATGGAACTCCCTTTACTCGCTCAATGCTCGCTGGATACCTCAACAGTGCAATAGCAACAGCAGAACAGACCTTCAACATTTGTCTATCAGAAAGAGTCGTTGAAGATGAAATGCACGACATAGATGGAGGGATACTCCACAACTATCAGTACACCAATCTTTTTAAAAGACCAATTAAGAAGATTAATAAGATTGAGTACTACCTAGGGAACAACAAGATAATGGAAGTGCCAGATAATTGGATACAGGCTGATAAGTTTAACGGGTCATTTACCCTACTACCAGTAGGGGGAGCAATGGGAATGTTAATTCCTTCCAATGCTCTAGGATACACTCTACCAATGTTTGCACACAGCAACTACCTACCAATGGGAATTAAGGTTAGCTATGTAGCAGGTATTGAAAGAGAAATGATACCGGCTAACTTAATTGAGTATATATGCAAACTTGCAGCTAACTCTATATTTGCTATATGGGGTGATCAAATAATAGGTGCAGGTATTGCTTCTGCTTCTCTATCCATTGATGGACTTTCTCAATCCATAGGAACTACTCAATCCGCTATGTATGGTGGAGCTTCTGCTAGAATACTTGAATACAGAAAAGACCTAGATGCTTTAACTTCTGTTTTAAGAAGGTACTTTGCTAGGCTTGACCTTGTAGTCTTATAGGAGGAATAAATGTCAGTATCATTCGATCCTAAAAGTTTTCAAGAGCTTGTAGATAACCACGGTTACGTCATTTATTGGGAACAGGCTATCTTTTGTCAGTGCTATGAGAAAGACCAGCCTAAAATGAATTGTCCTCTATGCCAAGGAAGCGGCTATAGATACCTTCCTCCAGTTAAGACCAAGGCGGTTACTACTTCACTATCCGGTAAGTATGAACTAAACCTACAAGGACTTAGAGAACCTGGTACAGCCTACTTAACGCCTCAACTAGGAATAGTTATGGGATACAGAGATAGAATTGAGTTTCCAGAGGTAACATGCAAGTACAGTCAAAACATCACAGTTAGAAATGGGAAGACAGACTCCACATATAGACCAATACTAAGTTGCAACTTCGTAATACATGGGGACGATATCTATGAGGAACATAAGGACTTTGAGATATCAGAGGACAAACATCATCTAGTCTTTAAAAACCATGTACCAGAAGATGGAACTAAGTTAAGTCTTTTATACATGACAACTCCAAGGTATTTAGTATCAGACCTACTCCATGAACTAAGGTCAGTAAGAGTAAATAAAGACTCTAAAGTATCACAGAATGTAGAGATGCCTAAACAGTACCTTATTAAGAGGGAAGAATTTGTCTATGGTCAAACTGTAAACAAGAAGTCAGAGGAATATAGCTATGAATGATGCTTTTGAAGATGAATTAAAAGACCTATTTCACCAAGTCATAAACACCGCTAGAAATGTATGGATAAGTGAGGCACAAAATGGACTATCGAGCACTAGAGAGCAGTATATAAATGCTATATCAGAGGTTAAATACACTGGGGACTACTCCGGATATATTGAACTTCAAGGCAGCTTTCCAGTCATGATAGAAGAAGGCTTTCCAAGCTATGACATGAAAGAGAAGTTTAAGAACTCCAAGGCGGCTACGAAAGACGGTGAAAACTGGTATGTAACAGTACCATTCAGACACACAACATCCAAGGGTAAAGCTAATTCACTTCCAAGTAATGTACTTGCTAAGGCTAGAGGATTAAGTGATGGAGAAAGGCTAACAGAGGCTATAGTTAGAGAACTAGGCTATAAACCACAGACAAGCCACACAGGATATCAGTGGAAGAATGCAAAGTATGACGGCTTGCAAAGGATAATAAAAGAGTATCCAACAAAGAGATCCAGTCAGTACTTAACATTTAGAAGAGCCTCTAATAAAAGTGATCCAGCCTCCTGGATACATCCGGGATATAAGGGACTACATGCACTGGACAAGGTACAGAAGGCAACAGAAGAAATAGTATATAGTTTTGGTGATTAGATGATACCATTAATAGATTTATTATTTACAAAATGTATAGAGGATGGACTCAATTCTTTAAGAAACAATCCAGACAAGATAGATTATATTTTTTCATATGCGTCCAAGAAGACCATAGAGTACTTGAAGGATGTAATTTTAAATTATGAAATATATATTCTACCTGGATATCCAAGGACTGAGAACAAGCTACCTTGCTATATTGTGCAAATATCCGGTGAAGAGGAAGTACCCTATTCACTAGGTGGAGGTATTGACTATGAGTACCACGAGCAGTTGGAAGATAACTTCAACTACTTAAATTGGGATAAGGAAGATAATACTCAATATATACAAGAAAATGCACAGATGAGGGCAAATATAAGGGTTGAATCATGGAGTGATAATGCAGTTATCACTTCTTTTATGTATGCAATAGCAAAGTATAGTCTTTTGAGGTCAAGAGATGAGCTTGAAAGAAATGGGATAATGCTACAATCCTTAAGCGGCACAGACCTAGAGCCAGTACCAGACTATTTACCAACGTTTGTGTATAGAAGAGCAGCGACAATATCGTTTGAGTACATTCTAAGCTACCACGTGGATGATAAGGTTATAGGCAAAGAGGAAGACCACTTACCAGTTGGAGCAACGATAGATGATGTAGAGATAAGTATGAAAGGTTATAGCTATGAGCGAGATAAAGAGCGAGATAAAGAAAAAGAAGATAGAAAGAAACGATTTTAAGAGATCTAAACGCCTTGTAAGTTTTGAAGAATACTTCATGAGTAAACCAGTAAGGCGAGAAAGATTAGCAGCACTCAAAATGGAATTAAAAGGTGAAAAATTTAAGTCCACAGAAGAGTGGGACAGAATATATAGAGAATATTTTAAATAGGAGGTAAAGATGGCATATAAAAAAGGTTATAAATTCCACGGCAACCACTATAACACTCCTGGTGTATATTCTTATGCAATATCAGAAATGAGAGCACAAAAGGCAGATGGAGCCTTGAATATTGCATTTATTGGTGAATCCAAAGGTGGTATTCCTGGTAAAATTGCTTTTATTGATGACTATGACGTTGCAAAGGATGTACTTAAGGGTGGAGATCTACTAAAAGCTTGTGAAAAAGCCTATGATCCAGTGAAATATACAAGAGCAGGAATTGAACTAGGTGGAGCAGACTTAATCTTTGCTATTAGAGCTAATAACGCTACTAAAGCAGTAACAAACATCTATCAACCAAAGGATACAGATGCGGTTATTGGTGAAGTAGTAGCATCTAAACATGAAGCAAGCACAGGTAGTGTTACAGCTAAGGGAACATATACAGGAAAAGAAAATACTACATATAAAATAGTTATTACTTCTGAGGGAACCAAGCCACTTAAAGAAGCTACATATAACTTTAAAATTGCAAGTGAAGACAGCTATGTTACAGTAGATGACCTTAAATTATCAGAAGCAGCTAACGCAACAGATAAACTACTAGGAGAAGGTGTAACAGTAACATTTGCAGATGGAAACTATACCAAAGGAGACAGTTTCCTAATTCCTTGTATAGCTAAAACTACTAAGTCAGAGTTTATAGTTAAGCTAGAATCTAAGGACTATGGAGAAGAATGTAACTTAATTTCTCATAAAATGGACGACTCAGAGATTGAAGGACTAAAGACCTTTACAATCTATGACGGAAAGAGAGATGAGTATGAAGTTTACACTAATATTGGTGGAACCTTCTCAATCAAGTACACAGGAAATGCTAAGTATGCAGCCTTGTCAATAGTTTCAGATGGTAAAGGCAACTCAATTAAACTACAAACTCTAGTAGGAACCAGTGAATCAGAATGTAATGTAGACCTTGACATAGAATTAGATGAAACTCAATTCAAGTCAATTAAGGCACTTTGTGAATATGTAGGTTCTTTCGAAAACTATGAAACAGACATGATACCAACATGCAATCCAGAACTTGCAGTAAATGACCTTGATTTCGTTGATAGAATCGATATCTTAACTACTAAGCAAATAACAGCAGTGCTAAGAGACCTTCAAAAGTCATTGAAATTCCAATCAGAATTACTTGAAGTTGAAATACTTAATAGAGAAGTATCAAAGTTTGAAAACTATCCATTCACTAACCTTGTAGGTGGAGAAGAAGGAAGAGTTGCAAGCTCATTTGTTAAGTACCTAGACCTACTAGCACCATATGATATTGACTATATAGTAGTTCTAACTGATGACCTTTCAATAATTGCAGAAGCTAGAGAACACTGTATTGCAATGAGTGAAAAACAAGGGAAAGAAAGAAGACTTGTTTGTGGAACTGGTAACTACTTAAAGGCAGGACAAGCAGTTCAAAACGCTAAGAGACTTTCACATCCTAGAGTTCAATACGTTGGTACAGGTTTTTATGACTATGACGAAAACAGAAAAGTTAAGTTATATCCAGCATATATAGCAGCAGCAATGCACGCAGGTAGAGCAGCTTTCCTAAAGGAACAATCAGCAACAGCAGATATCTACAACATGATAGAGCCGGAATTCACTTTTGAAGGTAGAGATAGAAAGAACATGATTGACAACGGGGTTATATTCTTTGATCAAGTAGTTAGTGATTATGACTACAAGCAATTCTACTCAAAACTTGTATGGGACTACACCACTTTCTCAGAATATGACGATCCACTTCTAGTAGAAAGATCTACAGGAGCAATAGCAGATAAACTTTCTAAGAAGATTAGAAAAGAACTAGATAGGATATTCACAGGAAGATTATCACCTACAGGAACTCTTGAAAGCATGAAAAACTGTGTACTATCAGTTTTAAAGAGAGCTATTAAAGAAGGTTTAATAGTAGAGTATAAAGATGTAATAGTTAAAAAACATAGAGATAAGACCAACATCACATTTGGAGTGGCACCATCACAAGTTAATAACTTTACATTTGTAGATATTACTTTCTATGACAAAGATCTTGAAAGATAATAGGAGGTAGAATTTGGCTAGTATAAATAAACAAACTACAGTAACCGCTAACGCCATCTTGATTAAAGTTGATGGAAATGTAGTGGGAAGAGCACAATCACTAAGTCCACGTACAGACTTTGGAACACAAGGAGTTTATGAAATAGGAACCATCATGCCAGCTGAGCACGTTCAGTTGAAATATGATGGTTCTTTTACGTTGGATAGATACCTATTGATGCACGATGACCTAGAACAAGCAGGATATATCGGTCTAGGGGAAGATATCCTACAAAAGGATATAATCGATATAGAAATACAAAACAAGGTTACAGGAAAGACGCTAAGAGTTTACAGAGGATGCACATTCTCTAACTACTCAATAAACATTAACGCTAACGCTATAGTTGGAGAGACGGCTACTGTATACTACTTGTCTTGTGATAAGGGAGAATAATTAAGAGGGGAAACCCTCTTTTTTACATATAAGGAGGAAATATGGATAAAATATTCAATTTAAGCGAAAGAACACACAGTTTTAAAATTAAAGGGAAGTTAAATGGTAAAGAAGTTGAAGGAGACTTTGAATGTAGATTTCCTTCAGCACTAGATGAAATAGCTATACCAGCTAGAATAGCTACTTATCTAGGAGAAGCTACTGTAGACCAAGTAAGTGAAGCGGTCTACTTTGCAGCATACAAACTTGCAGCACTAGATGTACTTTTAACTAAGAAACCTACCTGGTATGACCCATCCAACATGAGCGGATTTGAACTTATAGACAGAATCTACAAGGAGGTAAGCGACTTTACCAATTCATTTCTCGAAGAAGACACAGAAGATGAACCTTCAACAGTTGGTGGAGAATCCAACGATACAAAGACTGTGGAGGGTAAGTAAACTCTACCATTTACCAATATATGATGAACGGATAACAAGCTTAACAAACTATGAGTTAGATTTAATAGATATGCTTGTTATAAACGACCATAAGGATCTAATAAAGGAACCACAAGGATTTGTAGACCCAGACTTTGAAGAACAGTGGGAGGAAATAGTTGGCTAATAAGAATATAAGATTAAACATGAGCCTAGACACGAACCAGGCAACACAGAGCATTGGGAATCTAGGCAGTGAAACTGAAAAACTACAAAGTAAATTAAATAATCTAAAAGCCGGAAAGATAAGTCCTTCTGCTATTTATACAGGGCAATCCTCAGATGATAGACTAAGCAGTGTACTAGAAAGTTTAGATAGCACCTTAAAGAACCTAAACAAAGGTGGCGGCACTGGCAAAGGCGGTGGTGGTGGAGGAGGCAAAGAAGAATCTCCAACACCTACAGACGGACTAACTTTAGGGAAGGCACTAGGAGCAATACTAGGCTCTAAGGCACTACTAGGCTATGCTAAAGAAGGTAGAGACATTGCTCAAAAGACTAATATCAGCTCTATGGATACCTATAACAGAATTGGTATCTATGGGAATGACTTCAATAGAGGTAGAAGAGAATCCTACAATCTAGGTAAGAGACTAGGATATTCAGCAGATGAAACTATAGGACTTCAAGGTTCTATCTTAGATGAAATAGGCTTTAGAGGGAAACAGAGCCTTGATAAAGATACTCAGAGTTTACAGAAGTTCTCTAGAGCCTATGGAGTAGATGAACTAGAGCCTCTATCAGGATTTGGTCAACTAACTAAGGCGGGAGCATATAAGGCAGGGGAAAGTAGTTCATACCTAAACCTAATAGCTCAAACCATTAAAAGTAATGGAATGGAAGGCAGAGAGTCAGAACAGATAAGGGCGATCAAAGAACTTCAATCCATCTTAACAGATGGAAGGCTTGAAGTTAGTTCTGAAGACTTTAAAGAACTTCTATCATTCCAAGAACAACTTACCAAGGCAAACCCTAACCTTAAAGGAGATAAGGGAGTAGAGCTTTTAAAAAGAGCAGAAACCTTAACCAACCCTAATGATGAAATGATGCTAAGAATCTTTGGGTATGGACCGGACAGAATGGGAGCAAAGGGACTTGAAACCACTCAAAGGTTAATGGAACAAGGACTAGGCTCTTTTGAAACTAGAGAGGCTTTAAGGAAGGGTATTAACCGCCTAGGTGGAGGACAAAATCAGCACGTAAGACAATTCCTTCATGACAAAATGGGAGTCAACTGGGAGAACCTAGATGCTTTTGTCTCAGCCTTGTACAGCGACAATAAAGATGATGTTTTACGGCTAAGTGGTGAAGGCGGAAAGAAAGACATTGACGAAAAAGTCAGAAACGCAGAAACCTCTAAAGAAAACGAAATAAGAGTATATGAGAACTCTAAGGAACAAGCAAAAGGCGACTTTGGAAACTTCCAAAATGAGGCTAGAGCACCATTTGCGAAACTATATTCGGAACTACCATCACCAGTAAGAGCAGGACTGTCAATGACCTCTGCTTTTGCACTTCCATATTTGGGAACTAGTCTAGCTAGTAAAGGTCTATCCTCAGCATTTCCTTTTCTAGGTAAGACTTTAGGAGAAGGCTCAAAGACAGCACTACCTAAACTAGGATTAAGTAAATTAGGAAAGTTTGCACCTTATGCTTATGGAGCATATGAAGGCGTAAGAGCAGTAGGCGACTTTGCTGGCGGTGATACTAGAAGTGGACTAGGACATGTAGGTAAAGGTGTAGGATTTCTAGCAGGAGCAAAGGCAGGATCTCTACTAGGAGCAAAAGTAGGAACTGTAACATCACCAGGAATTGGAACAGCTGTAGGAGCTATCGGAGGAGCTTTAATAGGTGGAATCGGTGGTTATTTAGGTGGAGAGGTTTTTAAAGGCGGCTATGACCTATTACACAAAGGCAAGACCAAGACAGGAAGAACAAAAGAACTTCCACAAGCTTATATTCCAGATGACAATAACGAACTTTTAAAATGGAAAGAAAGAATACTTAAAAAAGAAGAAGAGTTACTAGATGCTTTTACTGAACAAGTAGATAGGTTAGGGGATACTAACCCTCAACCAATAACCAGAAAAGAAAACAAGTCAGATTTTCAACAAGCTACAGATAAATTCCTTGAAACGGGAAGTGCAAGCGATAGAGTATATGCAACTAATAAATTCTTTGAAAAAATGGGAAGTGGATCTACACCAACACCGCCTCCACCGCTAACTGGAGATGATGTACTAGGCAAGATATCAGCAAAGTATGAAGTAGGCGGACTAAATGGTGGAGTAATTTCTCACACTAAGGGAGATTATGGTGGAGCATCTTATGGGATACCTCAATTTAGTACTACTACAGGCTCTGCAAAGTCTTTTGTAAACAGTTTAAAGGGTACTAAGTATGAGAAATTCTTTGCTGGACTATCACCAGGTACTAAAGAGTTTGATAAGGCGTGGACCGCTGCATATAACAGTGATAAAACAGGCTTTACAAAGGCACAGCAAGACTACACCTACAATAACTTTGTATCACCATACATAGCAAGAGTAAAGAAAAAGACTGGAATTGACCTAGGACGTTCTAGGGCACTACAAGAACTTGCATATTCAACGGCGGTACAATATGGACCAGGTACAACACTAATAGGGGGGAATAGCAAGGTAAGTAGCTCTATGAGTGATGAAGACATTATAAAGACTGTCTACAAGGATAAGAGAGATACAGTAGGTAGATATTTTAAGTCATCATCCGGCAAAATTCAAAATAGTGTTAGAAATAGGTTTACCAATGAAGAACAAGACTTGTTAGCACTATTGGGAAGTTCACGTGTTAATGAAGACCTAGCTAAAGAAGCCTATAATAACCAGGCAACGGGTGGAAATACAACAAATGGCAATATAGATTTCAATGTAAATATAAATTCAAATGATGCAACCAATCCAGAAGTACTACAAGCCTTTAAGACAGCACTTCAACAGGCACTGGGACAAGTAACAAATAGAGATGGAGTCAATCTATCTAGATCATATGTGAGGACACAAGCGTAATGAGTAAAGTTGCGGTAGGTTATCCTTATGCAGAAGTTGAAATAGCAACAGAAACAGGGAACTTAACCATTTATCAGAAACAACAACTTAATAGTGAAATGGACTTTGATATTCTTTCAATAGAAACCTCTAGGGACGTAGGTTCTGATGACTGTGCAACCTTTCAAATATCACTACCATATAGGGACGGATGGTACAAGCAGATAGGAGCCAATGACTTTATAAAGATAACTCTAGGAAGAGGTCAGACAAAGGGACTGGTATTCTTTGGACTTGTGGATAACATCTATAAGTCATGGAGTTTTTCTAACCTAAAGCCTATTAGGACTATAAACATAACTGGAAGAAGCTTTAACAAGGCAGTAGTAGAGTTTGCAATAGGAGCAATACCAGAACTATCAATCAGAAGTGATCTACAAGGCTTCTTTTCAACTCAATCAGATTTCTTTGATATATCTTCACCCTCTAGGATTATTAAAATTGTCTATGACTTTTATAAGGAAAAGGGAATTGGATATAACTTTGCAAATGGAGAGTCTTGGAAGGATATAGTAAGAGAAATATATGAAGAGGACTCATCACAGGAAGAAACCATAGGAAATGTAATGACCTTCTACCAATACCAAGGCGGTATGTGGGAGTACTTAAGGGAACTAAGAAATGCACCTTTTAATGAACTCTTTTGGGAAATATATGACGATCACCCAACAATGATTTCAAGACCTACACCATTTAATCCAGAAAACTGGAACAAACTACCAACCTATACTGTAGAAGACGACAAGCTAATAGATGAAAATGTAGGAAGAACAGATGTAGAAACCTATACCCTTTATAGTGTTAAGGCAGAGTCAATAGCAGATAACCTAGACAAAGTCTTTGGAGAGCCTATATGGTACAAGCCTTTTTATGAAAAATATGGACTTAAAAGACTTAATGTTATCAGTAAATACATTAAGATAAGTGATACTAACTCACCTACTTCACAAGCTCTAAGGGAAGAAAAAAGAGAAACTGAAGCATCCACTACACCAGGAGACATTAAAGAGGAAAGAAAAGAAGAGCTAAGGCAGTCTATCCTTGAAACTGGAGACAAGATAGCAAAGAAGAAACAAGAAGAATTTATAACCAATAACATTATGAGTGATCTTCAAAACAATCTACTGGGAAGTGGAGAAAACTTAAGTGCTAGACTGGGAGAAAGCCTATCAGATGTAGTTGAAAGAAGGACAGAAACAAGTAGGAAGTCAGAAGCTATACATGACGAGTACATGAACAGCCTTGAAGAAGAAATTAATAATAACTACTTGGGATATAATCAAAATGTTTATGCAGATACCATAAGCAAGAAGACAATAGACCTATTTAATTGGAATATACTAAACAATCAATTTGAAAATGGATCCATAGTTTTAAAGGGAGACCCTAGTATTAAAGTAGGTACAAGGCTTTTAATTAGCTATAGTGAAATGGAATACTACATAGAGAATGTTTCTCATTCCTTTAAATACAACGAAGAATACACAACTACAGTACAGGTTACTAGAGGATACCCACTAGGTCAGAGATTTAACCCGCCTTGGAACTGTTATAGCAGAATATATCCAGAAGACCTAAACATCATAGGTGGATTTGAAGACAGAGCCTATGTTTCAAATGAAGGAGTAGACAATATGGACTTAAAGAACTCTTCAAGACCACAAGGAGCAGTTATCACAGAGAATATGAGTGTAAAAGAAAGAATAAGGCAGTTTGCACTTGCTAAAGAAGGGGAACCATATAGTCAAGACAAAAGAATGCAATCTAACTACTCAGACTGTTCTTCATTCGTGTATAAAAGGGTAATGGAGGCACTAGGCAAAGACTGGAAAGGCACAAATGCACCTTCCACCAAATATAATCAAATGAAATCACCTCTATGGGAAGAAATACCTCTATCAGAAGCTAAACCGTGGGATATCCTATGGAGAAACGGGCACACTGAATTCTTAGGAGATAACGGCAGAACTTATGGAGCACATAGCCACTCTAGACCGGCAGGACCAGGACTTAAATTTGATCCTAAATTATGGCAAAAGGCATACAGAGTAAGAGGGTGATAAGTTGAGATTACAATCAAACTTAGGAAACGTTGAATACCTATTTAGAGGAGACCTTGACAATAAAGGTAAGATAGCACTTGCAACTGTTAAAGGTACAAACAATAAAAATCAAACAGTGGATGTAGTGTTATTTAACGACTTCTACTTAGGAGAAGCAGATGATGAGAGGACTATTTCATGTAAGAGAATGGAGCCTTCTACTGGATTTGAAAGAGAGGCAGGACTTAGCCACGGCTCAGTTACACCTCTACAAGATGGAGAGCTAGTACTTGTAGCTTTTGTGGATTCAATGAAGTATAGACCAGTAATTATAGGCTCTATTGCACCACCTTCAAATGAGGCGACCTACTCACCTAAAGTAAAGGCAAAAGGGGAAGAAGCAGATGAAAGATTTGAAAGTTTCACTGTTTCTAAAAATCAAGATCACACCTTCACCAATGGAGATGGAGAGTTTGAAAAGAACTATCACACAGGAACGGTCATAACTGGAAGAAAAGAGAAGGTAAGTGATCATAGGGAAAATGGTTATAGCTATAATGACATCACCTTAAGAAAGAAAAAGAACTTTGAGCCTATTAGAGTTTTAAAAGAGAAGATAGATTACAAGCCTTTTAACTATTTAATGGTTACTAAAAACACTTGGGAAGACGAAGAAGACACTATCTACACAAGATTCTATCACGACTCAGAGCATGGAATTACAAGGGTATCTAGAGACGGCAAGAACAAGCTAACATACTTTGAAATGGACGATGGAGTTACTCTACAGATGCAAAGAGACTCTAATAGAAGACCTAGAAAAGAATATGAACCTTCTAAATATGAGCACAACACGCTTAGAAGTTCAGATAGACCATATATAGAAGAAGTAGAGAAGAAAGAACCGGAGTTTCAAAAGATTAACGACTACACAAGCCTTAAGATGAATAAAGACGGATCAGTGGAAGTCTTTATGCAGAATGGACCAGATGCAAGTGTTATAAGTCTTTCACAGAACGGTATAAGCCTTAAGTCTTCACTTCCAATAAGTATAGATTCACAAAATAGCATAAGCGTAAACTCTAATACTAATATAAGTATGACAGCACCTAGTATAGCTATTAATGACAATGTATATCCTGGAGTGGATAACCCTCATAGGGAGGATCAAGAAAATGAATGGCAACAGCAATGGATTAACAAAATTAAAAAGAATGGAGCTAACCTTCAAGGATAAGAGTTATGCTTTTACCATAAACCCAGAAAACTATGATATAAAACTACAAAGTAGACTTAACCTCATCTACACTAAAGGTGGAGCCTTTATAGACCAATTTGGAGAAGGCGTAAAAGAAATAAATGTAAGTGGTACTACTGGATTTAGAGCAACTACAGACAATAAGGAACACGGTTACGAAAAGTTTCTTGAATTAAAAGCACTGGTAGAAGAGAATTTCAACAGTATAAAGCAGGGAGAGGAAATAGTAGACTTCTTAAACTTCTACAACCACACAGACGGTGAAGCCTATGTAACAGTACCTATAAGACTTGGAATAATGAGAAGTGTAAACCAACCTCTACTATATAAGTATGAACTTTCTCTATATGCAATAAGACGTGTAGGAGACCCGGCACCTAGTAATGAAATCAAACAAGCAGTAGGAAATGCAGAAGGACCAATAGAGACGGCACCAGAGACGGTAGCAAATAGAACACTTATGGAAAGTAATGTAGGCACTGATAATAGCTTTTCAGAAAGCAATAAAGAACTAACTAAGAAAGCAAAAGTGAAATATTTTAACATAGATTCAGAAGGAAATTTGAAGTTACCTGGAAGGAGGTAGCATGGATAAGTTAAGAGAAAATGCAAAACAGATATCAACTAATCTAGCCCCTCTAGTAGGATGTAGGACCAATGATAAGAGATGGTCCCCTAGAACTGGATACCTTGTATGTAGAGACCTAAGACTAGCAGGACTAATAAGCCTAGATACAGATAAAGACTACATAAAGGTAGGTAGAATAAGTTATCAGTACGATAATCATGTTACCATACAGGCTGTAAACCTCCATAAGTTAGCTTTAGACTGTAGTCCTATTGCACTCAATCCTAACTATGTAGTGGGAGTGCAAAGAATAGGTACAGATGCTAAAAACTTAAAAGAATTTCTATTTACAGTATCACTACATAAGACCTACAGTGATAGCTCAATAATAGACATCATAGAAGAGTATAAGTATTTTAAGCAATCTAAAATGTACCACCATATAATGATGATTTTACTGGAATGTTTCACACTTAGGTATGCTTTATTTGAATATGGATTTGAGGGCGGACCACTCAATAAAATACAGTGTAATTCAAGAAGGATAGATACTCTAGCTAAAAACATTGAATATGTAAAGTATAGACTTAGCCTAGAGGAAGATAAAGCCTCAAAACTACTAACAATCCATCTATCCACACTTCTTTTAAATATTAAAATGGTTAAATACTTCATAAGTAAGTATTATTTGGAGGCATAAATGCAAGGATTAATCACACATAGAGTAGCAGTTGGAGATTCCTTGCAGAAGATAGCAAGGATTTATGATATTGGAGACTTTAGGGAAATAGCAAGACTTAATAACTTAAAAAGTCCATACATAGATGCAGTTCTTAACTCAAAGGACTATATAAATGATGATAGTGTAGCAAAGGTAGGAGATGTACTTATCATTCCTACACAGAAGATATCTAGTGATGTTACTAGAGACGATAAGAAAGAGATAGAAGCAATAGCATATGGAATAGACTTAGACATCTATCAAGACGAACCAGTATTCACTTATGAAAAGGGGCATACTGAAAGAGAAGGATACGACATTAAAATAGTAGCTGGAATTAAGAACCTATCACAGCAACTTAAGATAAGACTTAGCACTAAAAGAGGCTCAATTCTAGCTCATAAAAACTTTGGAAGTAACTTATATCTTTATGACGGATTACTAGAAAGTCAAGAAACCAATAACAAGATAATATTTGAGGTAGAGTCGGTTATAAGATCAGACTTTAGAGTTAAAGATGTAAGAAATATAAAGATAAAGACTGTTGGAGGTAAAAGGGTAGTAACTTGTGAAGTTATACCAATAGAACCAGGACAGCCTTTTTTATTTAATCATTATATAGAGGGGGGACAAGTTGTTTAGAATACAAGATAAAGACAATATTTTACATAAACTTATAGCTTGGGTATCGACAAGTACTGAGAAACTAACGGACTTCAACCCTGGATCAGCTATAAGAACCCTCTTAGAGGCGGTATCTTATCAACTAGAGGAATTCTACTATGACCTAGAACAGGCGGTGGCTTTTGCAATTAAAAATGCAGGATTTCACGCTTTTGGATTTAAAAGATCCGCTGCTAAAAAAGCTATGGGAAAAGTAACCATAGTGTATAGAGGTCCATTAATTGAAAATAAACTAATAACTAAAGGTACAGAACTTAACACTGGAAGGACAAGGCTCAGAAAGACCTTTTACAGAACTACAGAAGATGTAGTAGTAGAAGCAGGCTCAATGAGTGCAACCTTAAAGGTGGAGTGCACAGAAGTAGGCTCAGTTGGAAATGCTATGGCAGGAGAGATATGTAAGTTATCAGTGGGAGATCCTAATGTAGACTACATTTCTAATTTAGAAGATATTGTAAATGGAGAAGACATAGAAAGCGAAATACACCGTGAAGTAAGGTTTAGAGAATATGTAAACACCTTGCAAAGAGGCACAGCAGAAGCGGTAGCATATGGAATAAAACAAGTTCCTGGAGTTCACGGAGTTTGGGTAGATGATAGCTTTATAGGATTTGTACACGTTTACGTGCATGATATCAACGGAAACCTATCAAGTGAATTAAAACAAAAGGTACTAGAGGCAGTAAACGACTATAGAGCAGGTGGAATTGAAGTAGAAGTTAAAGCTGCTATTAAGAAAGTAGTAAACCTAGACTTAAAGGTACACTACAGAGATGGCATATTTGGAGAGCACTACAATAAACCAGTAGAAGACCTTATAAGAGACTACATAAACAATATGAAGGTATCAGATGACCTCAATATGAGTACTCTAGTAACTGTTATTAATGATACATATAGGGACGTAATAGCTTTTATCGAAGTTAAGAATAAAGACGACATCATAACATCTAAAAGTGAGTTATTAAGAGCCGGAGAAATAAAGGTAAATAGGGAGGGATAAAATGAAATTTATCAACTCTATTTACTACAAAGTACTAGTTGCAGTCTACAAGCTAAATGAAAACAGTAGTGATACCAGTAAAAATGTTATCGTAAATGCAATATGGCAGGCACTTATAATCGGTAAAGACGGAATAGATAAGGCAATGCTTGAAATGGCACTAGAGACGGCTACAGAAGATTGGCTAGACTTTTGGGGAAACTTCTATGGTATTCCTAGATACATAGACGAAGTAGATGGCGACTACAGAGAAAGAATTATAGAAGAGATAATAGCACCTAAGAGCACTATACCGGCTTTAAAGATGGCGGCGGCTAGAAGAGTCAATCTAATATTTAAAGAAAAGATGCTTGCAGGTGAAGTTAGAGTATTTGAACCTTGGACTCAACTTTTAAAACTGGATACAAGGGGAAGGCTAGACAGTAAAGGCAGACTAATAGACTATAACTACTGGAACTATGGAGTAGTTGACCTATCATTACCAGACTCTTCATATTTAACGCCAGAACTTATAGCATACCTAAACAAGATTAAAGCAGCAGGAGTAAAGCTTGTTTTCTCTATAGCACCTAGATGGGACATAGTAGTAGACGAAAGAGAACTTCATGTATGGTACAAGATTGATAGAGAAACTATGATGATAGCTTTTGACCCTTCCAATGCTTTTGGAACTCTACCAGATGTATCAGATATGTACCATGTTATAGCAGAGATTAAGTCAAGGCTTGATAAGGATAAGGTACTTGAAGGTAAGAGAAAAATTTACTGGAATGGAGTAGAGCTAACAAGATCCTTCTATGGAACTGGACCTATTAGAGAATACAGATCAGGAATTCTAAGTCTACTAGACATAGCAAACATACTTGAAATAGAAGAACCAACTATAGAAGAGGCAGCTAAACTTGAAGAAGAGTACCAACTAGGAACCAGAGAAAATGAAGGTAGATTAGCTATTAAGCAGAAATATATAGAGATTAAAACAGAAAGGATAAATAATGGAGTTTAAGAATTCAATACATGAAAGACTTCCTATAATAACAAACACGGCTCACTGTGCAAGGGCACTAGCTTTTGCAGAAAGTAAAAACATCTTCTTTGCAATAGGAAAACAAGATCCATGGGGAAGCAATGAAAATGATACAGATTTCATACCACCAGAGCCAGATGTGAACGCTACTAATTTAGATGGACTTATAGGCATGAAGAGAGCGGAGAGAGTAAGTCTTGTTATACCAGATGAAAATGGGGAATTTGAGTATCAAAAGATTAAATTTAAAACACTAACTAATGAAGAAGCCTTTGAGAGAAAAGCTAGATGGGTCTTAATTGAAACTACAATCTTTTATGATGAATTACCGCCACTTCCATATAGGCAAATAGGAGTCTTTTCAAGGGTTAAGCCAGTTGCAGGTAAAGAACTTTCAGACGTGCTATTACCAGAGGATATAGAAGATGTAGGCATACTAGAAGTGCTAAATAACAGAAAAGCAGTAACAAGACAGTCAGACACTAAGGATACATACTTCATGGTTATAGAGTGCTAAGGAGGAATAAATGAGTCAACAAGATGAATTTAAAGTAGATTTGAGGAATGCACCATATAGCTTTAGAGAAGATTTCAACGACAAGGACTACTCAATGGTACTATTTAAGCCTGGAGACTTTGTACAGTCTTCAGAACTTAACGACCTTCAAGATCAATCTTTTCAGAAGTTAAAAAGAGTAGCAGACAGTATCTTCAAAGATGGTGATATATCTACAGGCTGTCAGATAATCATAGAAGATATCAAGGATAGTTTAAAGAAGAAGATAACCATAACAGACGGAAAGATATATCTAAATGGATATCCTAGAACATTCAAAAGACAGACCATAGAGATAACTGGAGTAGGCTCAGAGGCTATAGGAGTAAGATTAAAGCAAGAGATAGTAGATTATACTACAGATGAAACTTTGAAGTCTCCAGCAGCAGGATACGAGCAGTATGGAATACCTTCTGCAAATAGGCTAAAAGAAACACTAGAGCTAAGAGCAAATGATGATGCAGCAACTACAATATACCTAATTCAAGATGGAGAACTAGTAAATCAAAAGAAGCAAGATGACAACAACCTAATGGATAAGCTATATTCAGTGCTTGCTAGAAGGACATATGACGAGTCAGGACACTACAAGGTAAGTGGATTAGAACTAGAACAAAAGGAGCAGTATGAGACAGATAAACTTTACTTAACCTTAAGTGCAGGTAAAGCATATGTAGAAGGTTGGGAAGTAGAAAAGCAAACAGCAACTACCATTCCAATAGATAGATCTACTCAAACAAGGTTAATACAAGCAGAACCTAAAGTATTTCAAACTGGAACAGGCAAGTACAAGATCAATAACTTTCCGGTATCAAGAATTAATAAATTGACATCACCGGTAGAAGTTACCATTGACCTAACTAGACAAGGAGCACTAAACGGAACGGATCCAATACCGCCAGAATACTCACCAGTAGTTGAGATTAAGTCAATAAAACAATCCAATGGAACTACCTATACAAAGAATGTGGACTTCATACTAGAAGCTGATAACGTAAGATGGGTTAAAGGCGGAAAACAACCAGACCTAGGAGCAACCTATACCATTAACTTTATCTACAACAAAATAATGAAAGAAGGAAGCGACTATAAGTTAGCGGTTGAAAATGGAGACTACTATCTTGAATTCCTAAAAGGAGACAAGCCGGTAAACTCTTCACAGATACAACTAGACTATGACTTTTACCTATATCAAATATGCTCAGTTACTATAGATAGACTAGGAAATATAAGGGTTATTTATGGTCAACCAGATACAGAAGATAGAGTAAGTCCCCCAGATATAACAGACCAAAAGACTTTAATTCTAGGTTATGTAAAGATAGCACCAGTAAACGACATCTTAAAGATACAAAACACTAGATCTACAAGGTCAGATATGGCAAGAATTCAAAAGATGATGGAAAGACTAGAGGATATGGAAGTCAACCAAGCTATTACAGACCTTGACAAAGAAGCACTAGAAGGAGAAGAACCTACACTATTAAAAGGAGTCTTCACAGATGGATTTCTAGGCTTTACCAAGTCAGACGTAAACCATAAAGAATATAACGCCTCAATAGATCCAATTAATAGGGTACTAACTCTAGGATTTGAACAAAAGCTACATCCGGTAACGATAAATAAAGATAAGAGTGGAAGTTGCTCAATCTTTGATAATGTAATTACATCAAAGGCAAAACCAATTCTAGGAGACAAACAACCTTATGCAACAGAAGCTCACAGAATTAATCCATACACAGCCTTTCCAAAAGTACCAATAATCAAGATACAGCCAGCAGTTGACAGTTGGATAGACACAGACAGAATTACAGTTCAAAAAGACGGTGGAGTAGTTGTAAGAAACAACACCGTAAGAGTTGGAGACACTGAACGAGGCTGGAGCGGTGGATGGGAGAGAGAAACCTACACAGAAAATGGTGGAGTAACATCAAGAACCAATAAAACTACCAGTACCAGTGTACTTGATACAGCTATTGAGTATATGAGACAGATACCTATTCAGTTTGAAGCTAACCAGTTCTTCCCTGGAGAAGAAGGTATAGTAGTACTATTTAATGACGTTGAAGTGGAAGTTAAACCGGCTACAGGATACCAAGGTACAACACCAACGACATTAAGGGCAGACGAAAACGGAGTAGTTAAAGGTGAATTCACAGTACCGGCTAATACTAGATGTGGAGTTGTAGACGTAAAGATTTACTCAAAACAATTTAAGCAAGTAGGCTCAACACCATTTAGAAGTGAAGGCATCTTAAAGAAGATAATCACAACAGAAACTACTACAAGAATTGATACTTACACAACAATTCATAGAACTGTATGGAGAAGAATTCCTAGAAGAACAGTCGACCCAGTCTCACAAACCTTTATGTTTGCAGAAGACCAAGTGCTAAGTAAACTAGGACTATACTTTGCATCTAAAGACAATAAACACGACTTAATAGTGCAAGTAAGAGATACAGAAAATGGATACCCAAGTGCAAATGTACTTGCAGAAGTAATAGTTCCATATAACAAAGTTAAAACTAGTGCAAATAGTGGAGAAGAGACAGTAGTTGAATTTGATAATCCTATCTACTTAAGAGCAGATACTCAATATGCTTTTACAGTACTAACTCAATCACCTACAGCCTCTATATTTATAGAAACACTAGGAAAAAGGGATCTACTAAATAGTCAAATAGTACAACAAAATCCATATATTCCTGGACTTTTCTTTACATCTTCAAATGCTCTAGCATGGACCGCAGAACAAGACAAGAATATAAAGTTCAACCTCTATACAACAAGTTATGAAAGTAAGGCTACAGTATACTTCAACGATATAAATGGAGTGGACTATGACAGGATTATGTTACAAGCGGAAACCTCTGTACCAGTTGACTGTAAACTAGAGTGGCAGTACTCAACAGATGGCACTCATTGGTTACCTATTGCTATAAATAAGTATGTAAAGCTTGATAAGAAGATACAAAACCTAACCTTAAGAGCAGAAATAACTACTACAGGTAATGTATCTCCAGCAATAGCAGTAGACAGTTTGCTATTTACAGGCTCAATAAATAAGCTTAAGAGTAACTATGTATCAAGAAACGTTACTACAGACAGTGAATTTACAAGTGTAAAGATTATAGCAGACGTAAATACACCATCCGGAACGGGAGTGGTATTCTACTATGCTACAGACGTTAATGGCGAAACCTGGAAAACTTTAACTCAAAGCGGAGAAGGAAAGGTTAAGGAAGATGGAGGATACATTGAATATACCTACACGGCGGAAAGCATACCAAAGACCAAGAATTTTAGAGTTAAGGTTGCAATGACTACAAATAACAGTGTTAATCTTCCATATGTTAAGAATCTTAAGTGTATATTGAAATGAAGTACAGAGTGGATGAAGTAGGGGCAATCATATTTGCTCCTACAGAAGAAGATAAAGAAGAAAAAACTAACAATAAGTTAGAAGAACTTGAAAGAAGAATAGAAATATTAGAGAAATTAGTAAAGGGTGGTGAATAACCGCCTTTTTTAGGTGGAAAATATGAAAAAATTAGAGAACACATCTCCTCTTTTTGACATAGTTAAAAGAATAAATGAATTAATTGATTTCTCGGATGATAACAACAGTTTCTTTACCGCTTTTAGGAAAGAACCAGAACTAGATGGAGTAGAGAAACTGTCTTTTGTTAAAGCTACTGGAGAATTCATAAAAAAGCAACTGTGGAAACCAAAGGCGGGTGGTATGTACAGTTTTAAGATAGTAGAACCAGAAGACTATAAAGTAGTTCTAACCTATGAAGATGTAACTACCAAAAGAGAGGTCAAGAAGATACTTTCAAAGGATAACCCAGAACTACTGGATACTATAATGCTACCAGAAAGCACTGTATTAGTTGAAATAAGTGGGAATAGTACCAATACCAAGCTGCATATTCAAAGAGATAAAACTTTGCTAGAGGCTATAACTCTTATGGTAGGATCCATAACAGAAAAGAGCTTAGCACTTGAAGGATTGGGAAAGTCAGCGTCAGAAGAGTATAAGAAGCTACTAGCGACTATCCAAGAGTTCCAATCTAGTGTAAATATTGAAGCCTTAACAGAAGAGGAAATAGAAAATATAACAAGTGTTTTAGGAGGTTAAAATGAATAAAATATTTTACCTCAAACTAGACTTGAAGAAAAGTAACGGTAAATTTGACGGGATCATACAATATGACAACAACACCAATATCTTTGATATGAAGATATTTGACGGAAACAAGCAAGTAGAAATAGAGGACGGGAAAGACTTCAACCTATTTGTTAAAAAGCCTTGTGGTGGAGTTGTAAAGCTTGAATGTATAAAGACACCTAACAACACCATACAAGCAACATTAACAGACTATGTACTATCAAGGAAAGGTATTTGTGAGTGTGAACTAAAATTTACCAAAGATAAGGAAGTTTTAACTGCTGGTAAGTTTTATTTTACTGTTAGGGAGTCGATCATAGACAACAACCTTGAAGATATACCTAAGAATCCATACTTACCCAATGAACAAGGACCTCAGGGACCTATTGGACCACCGGGACCACCAGGTAAAACGCCAGTAGTATATGTAGACTACTTTACAGACGAAGATATGAAGCTAATAGCAGGCAGAGTATCAAATTATAAATTGGACGTTATAGAAATAGCGGATATAGATAAATTTTTCTAAGGAGAATTAAATGAGTAAATATTTAACTTTACAAGGCTTAGAACATTTAGTAAGCAAAATCAAGGATCTATTTGTGCAAAAAGAGGATGGCAAGGGACTTTCAACCAACGATTACTCAACAGCAGAAAAGGATAAGCTAGCAAGCCTTAAGAACTATGACATTGTAACCCAACAAGATGCAGGACTTATGGGAACACTTGATAAAGTAAAACTAGACGGAATTGAAACAAAAGCAGAAGCCAATGTTATTAATCAGATTAAAAGAAACGGTACAATCATAAACCCTTCTGGAAAGTCAATTAACATAGTTGTACCAACAAAGATTTCAGAGCTGGTAAATGATAATGAAACAATGAATAAGACTCAGGTTCAACAGATGATATCTAGTTCTAATCACATAACTAGAGAAATAGTTGAGTCTCTTCCAACCAAAGGAAAAGACAATACTATATACATGAAGGGACCAGTTGGAGATGGAGATAATCTATATGAAGAATTCATGTACATTAATAATAAGTGGGAAAAAATAGGAGATACAGCACCAAAGATTGACCTATCAGGATACTTACAAAAGACTGAGGTTGAAAGTATAACAACAGATGAAATAAACAGTGTAATAGGACAGTAGGTGATAATCTATGAAAGTATTAGATTATACAGGACTACAGACTATGGTCAATAAGATCAAAGGCTTGATAGATAAGAAAGTGGATAAGGTCAACGGGAAGGGACTTTCCACAAACGACTACACCAACTTAGAAAAAAACAAATTGTCAGGCTATGAGGCTTTAAACAGTAATAATGCAAATCTATATAGTAAGAAGCAAACCGCAGGCTTTAATCACGCAACTGATGCTGGACTGTATACCATAACAAGTAGTACAGGGGCACCTTTCACTAACTACACCTACTGGAGTAATATCACTTTAAACACTACTAGTGTAAACAGTAACAGCTATATGCAGCAAATAGCTATGAGTGAAAAGGCAGAAGACAAGGCTGTATATTTCAGAAAGAAACAATCCAATACTACTACACCGTGGATGAAACTAGCACCAGCTGAAAACAGTTTTAATGGTGGAGTGGATGTACCTTTAAGTGCCGAGATGGGAAAGAAACTTTACAACGAAAAAGTTGACAAAGTCTCTGGAAAGGGACTTTCAAGTAATGATTTCACGACAGAGTATAAAAACAAGTTAGATCAACTTAAGGTACAGGTGGTACTAACTGAGGCAGAATATAACGCTTTAAGTACTAGTCAGAAGAACGATCCTAATTATTTGTATTTCTTTAAGGTGAGCTAATGGATACCAGGAAGATTAAAAACATTAGGCATAGTGCTATAAAGATGGATAAAGTAATTAATGATAAAAGTACAGTTTGGAAAAGAACAATAACATACAAAGTTAAATGGGGCGATAAGTGGACATATAGTACCTCTTACGGTTTAAGAGACGTCTTTAAGAATTATGAAATATATCCAGATGGAACTTTTGATTTAACAAATAAACTTTATCCGGGAGAATCATGTTATAGTAGTTTTTATTGCTATGAGAGAATGGGAGAAAGATCAATTAGACGTTATAAGTATTCGACCAGTGAATATATCCAAGGTCCTAATTATAGTATAACTCATGAATTTTATGATTGTTGGGACGGTAAAATAGTAGAAGAATAGGGTGATTAAATGATAATAGATGAAAACATAACTCGTATAACCATTGGTAATACTGAGATACAGAAAATTATGTCGGGGGGGGTATTTTGTGGGAGAAACTTTATAAGTGGAGAATATATGAGGTATATAAAACAAATTTATATAGATATAGCTTAGAACATGATCGTTATCAAAGTGGAAATAATCCGTTTTGGGAATTAACAATATTTGATAACCTAGATATTAACTCTATGACAGGAGTTATTTATGGGACTGGTAAACAAAATTTGATAAGAGGAAATAATCCAGGTCAATATTTAGGTTATATTATTGAAGACAATATTGGATACTACGTTAATTGTTTCGGTGGATATTGTCAAAAGTACGAAATTTATAGGTCTGTCAAGTATATTTATGAAACAAAAAAATCAAAGGGAGTTTATATAAAAGAAATATCATCAATTGATAAAAATATGTACCCTAAAGATGGAGAAAAAGATAACTACTGGTATGAACTTATAGAATAGAGGTGAAAATTGAGATTATTACAATATGAAGAAATAGGAAAGAACACAATAGTAGGCTTAATATTTGATGATGATACTATGGCAACAGCTATAATATCAGACAATAAAAGACCTAAAAAAGATATTTTAAAAGATGCTTATATAATACTTAGAAATAGACCAAAAGAACCTTTTACAGGTAAGAGAGAAGACTATGAAATATTCCATCTAGAAAAAAGAGTACCTACCACAATGAATGTTAATTGTAGTTCTCTATATGGTACTGTCTATGACCAATATGGAGATAAGATGGATGTAGAAATAACTTTCACTGTAGAAGGTGAAGCAAGGATTGAGAATGGAAGATTAATAGAAAACGAGGTAAAAGAATCTTCTACATACACTGTTAGAGCAAGTGTAGGAGATCTTGAAGAGATAGAAGTTTTTAATGTCTTTCCAAAACCTCCAGAACCTCCAAAAAGATTAAGTGAACTTGAAATACTACAAGCACAAGTAAATGTACTTGAAGAGAAATCAGACTTTAAAGATGACTTAATACAGGAACTAGCACTAATGGTGTATGGAGGAATGGATAAAAATGAAAATATATAATTTCATATTATATATAATTTACTATTGGAAAGGGGGTGACACAATGATGGCAATGTTCTTTGCACAAAGAATAATTCTAGGCAAAATTACATTTGATAGAGTACCTAAAGTACTTCAACAAAAGGTTAAGGAAATACTTATTGAATCAGGACTAGAAGAACTTATTGAAGGTAAATAATTAACCTTCACGATCACCAAGAGGTCACTTAACTGTGACCTTTTTTATTTTACTTTTAATACATGAGGTGAAAGATGGCACAAGACTTGTGTGAAATATATAGACAAAACTTAGATGAGAAGATACTTAGGAATGAGAATAGAATTAATAATCATTCTGAAAGAATAGATAGACTAGAACAATATAGAAGTGAGACAGAACAACAAATAAAGAACCTGGTGGAACAAGTAAGAAGTTTGATAGTAACTATGAGATGGTTCATAGGACTTCTGGTAGGAGCGTTTGTGAGTTTCTTCTTTTACGTTGTACAAACAAATGTCTTTAGGTGATAAAATGGCAACAACCAAAGAAATCAACAGAATAACCAACAAAGCTGTAGATATAGATAAAATTCTATGTGGGGGGGTATAGTATATCCCTATTATAAATACAGGTGGAAGAAACACAGTATCGCATATGAAGATAGACAAAGAGACGTAGTAAAAAAGACATCGAAAGCAAAACTATTATCATATGATTCATATGTTAATGATGACTTTTATACAGACTATGAACTAGAAAATGGAAAAATAATTCTGACAAACAAAAAACAAAAATATGAATTTACAGGTAGCTTTACCTATTATACAACAGGCGGAAAAACATATGAAAAAAAATATCATTATGAAGGAAACCGCTATGAAGAACCACGAGATGAAATAGAAGAAGTACGTTTGCTACCTGGATTCTATCAATGCAAGATGAGATGGGAACCAAAAGAAGTGCAAGACTATAAACATGGTGGAACAAAAACTGTATATGTAGAGTTAGTTTATTTGATAGCAGAATTAACGGTAGAGAAAGAGACCTATAAAGTAGATGCTAAAGGAAAATATATAACTACCATAGGATCTAACAACAAAAGCGACTACCCGAAAAATGGAACAAAAGATGGCTACTGGTATGAGTTTATAGGATAAAATATTTACAATTAAAAAATTTATAAATGAAAAATGAAGATTAAAACACTCTTTTTAGGGTGTTTTTTATTTAAGGAGGTTAAATGTTAGAGTTTAGATATTTACCAATTAAATATAATTATTCAAGTAGGAAGGAAAATAAAATACAGTACCTGGTAATACACGATACTGGAAATTCTGGTGTAGGAGCAAATGCTCTTAACCACTATAAGTTTTTCAGTGGAGGAAATAGGAACGCCTCAGCACACTACTTTGTAGATGACAAGATGGTAGTTCAAATAATAGGGGACTCTTTCTCTTCCTGGCATTGTGGTAAAAATTGCCTCAATTAAAAAACTCCTCTAATTGCTGGAAACTCCTTAAGATAAGGACAATCAGCAGCTAAGATTATTTAGATGATCTAAGTAATAAAGTTCAACGACTATCGAAAGCACACAGCACCTTTAATAGGAGTTTTTTTAGTGGAAGCAAGTAGAGTACATTCAAGTGAATGGAAACGGGGAGCATACTTTAAGTATGAAGATATAGTCTAATCTATGTAGTAATACATAGCAGCTCATAAGAGCGGTTATGAAGTAACGACTCATAATGAATATAAATGGATAACCAAGGATATGGACGTGCACTAAATGGCGTAAGAAACTGTACATCTATAGGCATAGAATTATGTATAAACTCAGATGGTAACTATGAGAAAGCCTATGAGAACCTGGTAGAGCTTGTTAAAAATCTTATGGTCAAGTTCAACATACCAGTATCAAGAGTATGTAGACATTATGACGTGAGTAAACCTAATTAATACTGCTCACGTAAAACTCCTTTAATTGCTGGAAACTCCTTAAAATAAGGACAATCAGCAGCTAAGATTATTTAGATGATCTAAGTAATAAAGTTCAACGACTATCGAAAGCACACAGCACCTCTAGTAGGTGTTTTTTTAGTGGAAGCAAGTAGAGTACATTCAAGCGAATGGAAACGGGGAGCATACCTTAATGTATGAAGATATAGTCTGATCTACATAGTGATATGTAGCAGCTCATAAAGAGCGGTCATAGAGTAGCGAACTATGGCGAACAAAAATGAGGAAGAGGTGCTCTGGAACTTTCTTTAGGAAAAACCTATGGGATAAGTTCTTAAAAGATATACAACAACCTATGAAGATTAAACTAGACCTATCAAAGTCTAGTACAGGTGTACCAGTTCAACAAAAGGCTTTAGATGAAAGGATTAAATATGTTATGGATGAAATTTTAAAAGCAGACAAAGTAAAAGTTAATTATAACGGGAAGCAGATAGAACTCAGAGGAAAGAATATTCAAGGGACCAACTATGTATCAATCAGAGACTTAGCAGAAGCTTTAAATTTAAAAGTAGGCTGGAACCAAGATAAAAAAGTGGTAGAACTCAGAGGATAATATGCAAGATATAGTATTAAGTTTCAAAGAGTATTTAAGTCCTGAGTTAGTCTTCATGATACCAATATTAGTAGTAATAGGGAAAGGCTTGAAGAAGTCCACTAGGATAAGCGACAGCCTTATACCAACCATTCTGTCTATTATAGGTATACCTATAGCCTTAATAACCAGTCTAGCAAGCAGGATAGACCCTATGAACCGCATACAGATAATAGTGTGGATCTTAATGAGTGTAGGACAAGGAGTATTCCTGGGAGCAACAGCAGTAGGAGTACATCAGTTTTTTAAACAACATTCAGAATTTAAGAACTTGAAGCAGTGGGAGAGTAAAGAAGAACTAATCAAAGAAATCAAGGATCAGTTGGAGGTAGAAAATGAGAGTAAGTGAAATATTTTACGTTGTATTGTCAGTAGTATCAGTACTTGTAACAGGAGTTTTAATACCGCTTCTAAAACAAAAGTATGGAAAAGAAAAGGTAGTAAGTGTTATTGAAGCAGTAGATATAGCTGTAAAAGCGGCAGAACAGATATACAACAAACAAGGCCAAGGACATCTAAAGAAACAATATGTACTTCAAAGACTTAAAGATCAAGGAATAAAAGTAGATAGCAAAGAACTAGATGACATGATAGAGGCATCAGTATTAGAATTAAATAGATGGAAGAAAGAAATAGAAGGACCTGGAGAGTGATCTCTAGGTTCTTTTTTATTGCAAAAATATTTTTTCGTGCATATAGTGAAGATATATAAATTGTGTTAATATAATTTAAGAGGAAAGTACAGTGAAAATAAAAAAAGAGATAAAAGAAATTTTAAATATAGATACTAATATCAATGAAATAATATTTTCAAAATCTGGTTTAAGAAAACATATGATTAAGAAAAATCATTATAATTCTTTAAAATATTTTGAAAAAATTGAAGAGGTAATAAATAAACCAGATTATGTAGGAAATAGTCCGAGAGAAAAAGATATAAGTTTAGAGTATGTAAAATGTTATGACGATAATATTCTTGTAGCTGTAAAATTAAATAGAAAAAAATCAGTATTTTATATTGCTAGTATGTATATTATTTCAAATTATAAATTGCAAAACAGAATCAATAGTGGAAGGCTTATAAAGCTTGACGAAACAAAAGAATAATGATAAACTACAGTTAAGAAATAATTGAGGGTAGAAAGGTTCCTACCGCACCTAAAAAAGGTATCTGAGATGCTGGATACACCGCCCAGCCAATTATTCACTGTACTAAAAGGAAGCAAGAAATTTATATTGCTTCCTTTTTTTTATGCAAAAAAATTAAAAAACTTTCAAAAACCTATTGCATAAATCTAAGACCCGTAGTTTAATTAAATTAAAGTTAAGGATACTTAACTAATATGAGCAAGAGGGAGGAGTAAAATGCAAAAAGATATGACGAGGTTAGAATTATTAACTGTCTTATATTCACTACAAGCTTTGCTAGATGCAGACAGGGTAGAAGAAACAAAAGCGGTAATTGACAAAATAATAAAAGAGGCAGAAAAAAAGCCTAACGATTAATCGCTAGGCAATACACAAATATATAAGATTGAGGGACTTGCTCCCCTCTTTCTTATACAATAAGTTTATCAAGAGCAAGAATAAAAAGCAAGGGTGATATAGATGACATCAAAAGCAGAAAATAAAACGTCAGAAGCACAAAGAAGAGCTACAAAGAAATGGGAACAAAATAACCCAGAAGCAAAGAGATATCTGAGAAATAGAAGTAATGCTAGAACTTTTGCAAGAATGTACGCAAAAACTTTAGAAGAAGTAGAAGAGTTAGTAGATATTTTTAAAAATGAAAATCCAAATTACATGGATTATTAAAAAAACATTTACAATATAATCAGACTGCTATATAATAATATGATTTATTCAAATGAAAAAAATTGTTTTAAATTTTATAGTTGATGTAAGCATGAATTACAGTTGGGTTTAAGCATTTCTATGGAAATAGTCTTCGTAAAGCCTTATAATATTATATATAGTATATTATTATATAGAAAGGATGTTGAATTTATGAGTTATAATGTTTTAGATATTTGTAGACATGCTATTAATTATAGTAATGAGAGCGACTATGGAATTTCAAACTTAAAACTTCAAAAAGTCCTTTATTTTATTCAAGCATATTTCTTAACAAAAAAGAAAGAGCATGATCCATGTTTTGATGAGAGAATTGAAGCATGGGACTTTGGACCCGTTGTGCCGATAGCATATCATGAGTATAAGCAGTATGGAAGTGGTGATATACCTACAATAGAATCATATATTATGGTAGATGAAAATGATATATGGAACTCTAAACGAGTTGAATTTGATGATACAACAATCAAAAATGAGGATAAGGTCCTTATTGATAAAGTTATAGACAAGTTCGCAGATTACTCTGCAACGGACCTCGTATCATTGACTCATAGACAATCACCATGGATTGATGCTTATGTTCCATACCAAAATAATGAAATTACAAATGAGGCAATAAAGGAGTATTTTAATGGTTGATGATAATTTAGATGTATTGCTTCGGACTACAGACAATACAACTATGTCATTGGAGAAGTCAAAAAAATTCAAAAATACTAAAAGGAAAATCAATGGAATTTGTAGGGCGTTGACCATATATACCCAAAAGTATGATCCACAGAAAACAGTTGAAAGTATATCAGCATATATTACATCAACAAATAAGTTGGATAGGATTTTATATTCAGAAATAAGTAATTATGTCTATTCATTAGAAATGTCTGAAAGAGGAATCTTTGCTACAAACTTGGAAAAACTGTTGCTTTACTCACTTGATGAGAATTATAGCGTAAGTGAAGATTGTAAAAAAATGATTGTGAAAATTTATGACCACTTTCAATTAGCTCTACATCAGATTGAAAATGCTAATAGCATTTTTGCTAATAGTATTGAAGAAGCTAAAGAAAATCTTCAAAAGCAGATAACTGACGTTGAAAAAGAATATATCTCTATACTTGGTATTTTGCTGCAATAGTACTTGCTTTTGTTGGGGGTATTACATTTTCAACCTCAGTTTTACAAAATATCTCTGAGATTAGTGTTTTTAGGTTATTGTTAGTTGTTGATTTCTTAGCTTTTGTTCTTATTAATATAATTTATATTCTAGTTAAATTTATTTTTACTATAAATGATAAGAATGCAAAAATATTCAGTATCAAGACTTTGAATATTGCATTCTTGGTCATTGCTATAATTATTGTGATATCATGGATACTTAACGCCAATCAGATTTCGGATTTTATTTCTGAATTTTTACCTTGGTGTAGATAAAAAGAAATTATCCTATTTATTATTGCTAGTAGGAAAACTAAAACTGACATTGTTATAGAGGAAATTGAAAATATATATAAAACTAAACGAAGTAAATAAGAGCCGCGAAGGCTCTTTTTTTATGGAAATTTATGTAATAAAAATTTCTTAAAAAATAAAACCCTAAATATAGACCATCTAAATTTAGGGTTTCAGTAGCCAACTTATAGCCAACTTTTTGAAAAAGAAACCGTTAAAACATTGGAATTTCAACGGTTCTAGAGTCTATGGGGTGGATAGTGGGATTCGAACCCACGACCTCAAGAGCCACAATCTTGCGCCCTAACCAACTAGGCCATACCCACCATATGACAACATATAAAATTTTAACATCGTTTTAATATATTGTCAACTAGTTTTACTAAGTTAATTAATAAAAAATTTATACATTAAATCTAAATAGAATTACGTCTCCATCTTGAACAATATAGTCCTTGCCTTCACTGCGAACAAGGCCGTGTTCACGAGCTTGTGCCATAGATCCTGACTTAACTAAATCGTCATAGCTAACAGTTTCTGCTCTAATAAATCCTCTTTCAAAGTCGGTGTGGATTTTACCTGCAGCTTGTGGAGCTTTGGTTCCCTTTTTGATTGTCCAAGCTCTGGTTTCCATTGGTCCAGAAGTTAGATAAGAAATAAGACCGAGTAGACTGTAGGAAGCTCTTATAAGCTTATCAAGACCAGATGATTTAAGTCCTAGCTCTTCTAAGAAAAGTTCCTTTTCATCATCGTCTAAGGATTGAATTTGCGATTCAATTTCACAAGATATAACAACCACATCAGATCCTTCTTTTGCAGCATATTCTCTAACATCAGACACCATTTTATTACTTGCTCCGTCATCTCCAATGTCATCTTCTGAAACATTGGCAACGTATATGATTGGTTTAGATGATAGAAGTTGATAAGATCTTAGAATTTTGTTTTCTTCTTCAGATAAATCTAGAGATCTAGCAGCTTGTCCCTTTTCAAGAACTTCTTTGACCTTTTTTAGAACTTCAACTTCAAGAGCCAAAGATTTGTCAGCCTTAGCTTGCTTTTCAACTCTTGAAAGTCTCTTTTCAACTAGGTCTAAATCGGAAAAGATAAGTTCAAGATTTATATTTTCAATGTCACGAAGAGGATCGATTGAACCGTCTACATGGATGATATTGCTATCTTCGAAACATCTTACAACTTGGACTATTGAATCAACTTCGCGAATATTTGCAAGAAATTGGTTGCCTAGACCTTCTCCTTTGCTTGCGCCTTTTACTAAACCTGCTATATCAAAAAATTCTATGGTTGCCGGTAGAATTCTCTCTGAATTATTAATTTTAGATAAAACTTCTAATCTTTCATCTGGCACTGCCACCACGCCGATATTTGGTTCGATAGTTGCAAAGGGATAGTTTGCAGCCTCTGCACCAGCTTTGGTAAGTGCATTAAAAAGTGTAGACTTGCCTACGTTTGGAAGTCCAACTATTCCTAATTTCATAAATATCTCCTCACTTTACCAATTAATTATATCATAAGAATAAATTATTTTAAATTTATTATAAATATGAATAAAATAATTAAAGATGTTATAATATTATCAAACACAGAACTAAACTATTAAAATAAAAACACGAGGTGTAAAATGAAAGTAGCAGTATTCGCAGGAACAATGACAGACACGAAGATGGGTTCAGATTTACTCATAAAAAATAAGTATGAAACAATTCTATATCCAATTTCGAAAAATCCTAAGGAACAATCTAAGCTTCAATTTTATTCAGTGGAAGAGCTTACAAATATTGTGAAGGAAAAGATAGAGGACGCAAAAGAAAAAGGAGCAGAAAAGATATTTATCTACTGTAACTCACTATCAGCATCTTTGAATTTAGAATATCTAAGAGAAACTACCAAGATTTCGATCATAACTCCTCTTGACGTGTATAAAAATCTAGATAAAAAGTACAATAATGTGGCGATCCTTGCGGCTAATTCCAAGTCTGCATTTATAATCGATAGAACAATTTGCGAAAATGAATTTAGAAATACGATTGCAATTGGAAATTTAACCTTGGTTGAAGCGATAGAAGATGGACTGGATCCAAAAGAAATAATAAAAATTCTCGCCCTTGATAAACTTGTAGATTATTTCAACAAAGTAAAAAGAGAAGAGCTAGATCTTATAATTTTAGGCTGCACCCATTTTCCATATATACAAGAAGAACTCGAAAAGATTTCAAAGGTTGAAATTCTAGATCCAGCAGCAAAAATGCTTGAGATGCTATCAAATTAAATAAATTTTACTTTTATTAAATAATAACCTTACAAGACTCTAGAAATCTGGAGCCTTATTTTTTTGAAATAAATATTGTTAAGACAAAAAATTTAAAAAACACTTTACTTCAATGTATTGTGAGCTTTGCGTTATTGTAAAATAATTTTATGTTATAATGTTAATATTAAGATAGATATAATAGAAAGAATAAATATAAATTAAAAAATTAAACATAAATTTTAAAAAAAGGTGAATAGATGATTAAATTAATTGCAATAGATCTTGATGGAACTCTTTTGACTTCGGATAAAAAAATTTTTGATGAAGATAAAGAGTATCTTTCAAAGTTAATAGATAATGGAATAAAGGTAGTAGTTTCAACAGGCAGAGATTTTTTCTCCGCTAGAGAATTTTTCGATAAAGAAGATAGAATCCTATATAACACTCTAAGTGGCAATGCAATTTTTGACAGCTTTGGCAATGAAATATATTCAAACCATTTGAGTTATGAAACTGTTAAGAAGCTTTCAACTTATGGTATCGACAACTTTATCACACATGTAAATGGATACAAAGATGGATATAACACGATCATGCTCAGAAGACCTGAGTGTGAAACTCTAAAGAAATATATTTCAAGATACCATTTCCCAGTAAATTTCAAAGAAGAACTCTCACAAGATGAAGAGTATTTTAGCGTTATTTTCGTCGGAAGTTTGGAATATGTAACTGAAATTATGAATAAAATAAAAAATGATATCTCAGATCTTAAATTCTATATCATGCCAGCAACTACTGTCGATGTATACATGCTAGAGATTGTCCATGCAAATATTTCTAAGTTCTCGGCCCTTGAAAGAATCTTTAAGAAGTATAGTATTTCGCCGGAAGAAGTGATGGCTTTTGGAGATGAAGAAAACGACATTGAAATGCTAAGAAGTGTGGGCCATGGATATATTATGAAAAATGCGAGAGATTCGCTAAAGAGAGGATTTAATGTTACTGAGTTCGATAACGACAACCGTGGCGTAGTTAGAACTATTGAGAGTTGGGGGTTAATATGAATATAAACTGGTTTCCTGGGCATATGAAGAAAACTATCGAAGAGATAGAAAATAAACAGAAGCTTGTGGATTTTGTAATAGAAGTTGTAGATGCAAGAATTCCTCGTTCAAGCAGAAATCCACTTTTCGATGAAATAATAAAAAAGCCTAGGCTTATTATTTTGAATAAGGAAGATTTGGCTTCTCCAACAGATAATAAAGCTTGGGTAGAAGCTATTGATAAGACTGAAAATAGAGCAATTCTATACAATTCAAACAATGGAAATCCTAATGTAATTGTAAAAGAATCTAAGATCTTAATGAAGGATTTTATTGAAAGACAAAAGGAAAAAGGAATCTCTACAGGAGCTTTAAGGGCGATGATTGTAGGAATTCCAAATTCTGGCAAATCAACCTTTATCAATAATATTTCTAAAAGAAAATCCGCAAATGTAGGAAATCGTCCAGGAATTACAAAGACCAAACAATGGATCAAAACTAATGATAATTTAGAATTGCTTGATACACCAGGAGTTTTGTGGCACAAACTCGACAAAGAGGCTCAGATTCATCTCGCGTGGACTGGAGCAATCAAAGACGAAATCATGGACATTGAAACATTGGCATTTGAATTTATAAAATACATTCTAAAGATTGATAAAACAATTTTAGAAAATAGATACAAGATAGAGGCTACAGATGATCCACTAGAAGTGATGGAAGATATAGCAAGAAAGAGAGGCGCCATACTAAGAGGAGCTGAAGTTGACTACAACAAAGTGTCTTCTATAATACTTGATGAATTTAGAAAGGGAATTCTCGGCAGAATTACATTGGAAAAAAATGATTGAAATAGAAAAAAATTACTATGACAAAGGCCTTGATCTAGTTTGCGGAATAGATGAAGTGGGAAGAGGATGCTTATTTGGAGATGTGGTTGCTGCCGCTGTCATAATGCCAAAGGCGAGAATCCAAGGCGTAAATGATTCAAAAAAATTAACTGAGTTAAGAAGAGCTGAGCTCTATGATAAGATTTTAAAATCCTGTGTAGCTTATGGAATCGGAGTTATGGATTCTGTAACTATTGATAAGATAAATATTAAGATGGCTACCCATCTTGCAATGCTACTAGCGGTCCAAAACCTAAGAACACATGATGGGAAAAAGGTAGATCCAGATATATTATTAATAGATGCTGAACGTTTAGAGACAGACATACCACAGGAATCTATCGTTAAAGGAGATGAAAAAGTCTACTCAATTGCCTGTGCTTCAATAGTTGCAAAAGTGTATAGAGATAGACTTTGTGAGAAATGGGGCAAGGAGTATCCTGGTTATAACATTGAAAAACACAAGGGATACGGCACGAAAGAACATAGAAAACTATTGGTAGAGAAAGGTCCAACGCCACATCATAGAAAATCTTTTCTAAAAAACATGGAGAACTGGAAATGAACACAAAGATATTTGGAGATATTGGAGAAGATATAGCTGCAAAATATCTAATGGAGAACGGATATAAAATCCTTGAAAGAAATTACAGAGGCATTGGTTTTGAAATAGATATAATTTGTAGGACTAGTACTGAAATCGTTTTTGTAGAGGTTAAGACGAGAAAAAATGCAAGCTACGGAAGACCATCAGAAGCGGTAAACAAGAATAAACAGGATAGAATAATAAGAGGAGCGATGAAGTATGTCTACGACAAGAAGCTCCACAATGCAAAAGTTAGATTCGATGTAGTAGAAGTATATTTAGATGAGAAGAAGATAGTACAAAACAAAGATGCATTTATTTTAAGTTGAGGTAGAATATGTATGCAAAAGTAAAGACTGTAACACTTTTAGGTCTAGAGGGAACTCTTGTAAATGTAGAGGCGGATATAGTAAGAAATATTCCAAAGCTTACCATAGTTGGTCTTGCAGACACGGCGGTAAAAGAATCTGGAGAAAGGGTAAGATCTGCTATTACAAACTCAGGTTACTCATTTCCAAACGAAAGAGTAACTGTTAACCTAGCACCAGCAGCGATTAAAAAAGACGGATCGGCACTCGACCTGGCAATAGCAATGTCACTTCTATGTGCAAACGATGAAGTAGATGAAGATCCAAAAGATATCATATTTATAGGAGAGCTTGCACTAGACGGAAGTATAAATTCTGTAAAAGGAGTGCTTCCTATGGTAATTTCCATGAGGGAAGAAGGATTTACAAAATTTGTAGTTCCATATGCAAATAGAAATGAGTGTTCAGTGGTTTCAGATATAGAAATATATCCAGCAAAAACTTTAATCGAAGTGGTTGAGTTTGTAAAGGGAACAGGAACATTAAAGAGAATAATAGGAAACAAATCTGAAGAAGAAGTGACCTATGATCTTGATTTCAAGGACTTAAAAGGTCAAGAAAAAGTTAAAAGACTCTTCGAAATATCCGCAGCATCAAGAACCAACGTGCTTATGGTAGGCACGCCAGGCTCAGGTAAAACAATGGCTGCAAAAAGATTTCCAACCATACTACCTAAACTTTCATTTGAAGAATCGATAGAAGTATCTAAAATTTACTCAGTATCAGGGCTATTAAAAGAAGGTGCACTTATAACTACACCACCATTTAGATCCCCTCATCATACAGCATCTGCAGTGAGCTTAATTGGAGGAGGATCCATACCAAAACCAGGAGAGATATCTCTAGCCCATAGAGGAGTGTTATTCTTAGATGAGCTACCAGAATTTCAAAAAAATGTACTGGAAGTGCTAAGAGAACCATTGGAATCAAAGACCATACACATCAGTCGTGCAACTGCGACCCTTACTTATCCTGCAGATTTTATTTTAATTGCTGCACTTAATCCATGTCCTTGTGGATATCATGGTTCAAAGCTTCATGAATGTAATTGTACTAGACCACAAATAGATAGATACCTTTCAAAGGTTTCACATCCTCTCCTCGATAGAATCGATATGCACATCGAGGTATCAGAAGTTAAATATGAAGATATCTCCGATGAAGCATCAGGACTTGACTCTGAAACTTTGAGAAATTCTGTACTTTGTGCAAGACAGATACAAGAGGAAAGATATGCAAAGGAAAAATTCAAATTAAATGGCGACATGCCTGATAATAAAATTAGAAAATACTGTAAACTCGACTCAACCTGTGAAAAGTTAATGACTCTTAGCTTTAAAAAATATGGTTTCTCAGCGAGAACTTATAATAAGATTTTGAAAATAGCAAGGACCATTGCAGACCTTGATTCATCAGAAAATATTAAAGAGATACATCTACTAGAAGCTATTAGATATAGAACCATCGATGGAAAATATTGGAGTAAGTAATGAATTATAATGAAATGCTCATTTATTTAAATGCAAAAGGAATTTCTAACAGTGAAATTTTAGTAATTGATGAATTTTTTACTGACAATGATTTGACAGCAGATGATCTAAAAGATATAACTAATAATATAGAGCTTAAAAATTTAGTTCAAAAAGGTACATTTCAAAAGTTAAAAGCTTACGATGAAGATCTCTTAGAAAAATTATTTGAATATAATGACAAGCATGGGATAAAAGTAATTACATTTAATGATGAACTGTATCCTTTGAGTTTAAAATTAATTGAAAACTCTCCGGCAGTTTTATACTATATGGGAAGCTTCGACGAAGAAACTATAAAGATTGCAATAGTAGGAGCACGAAATCATACAGAGTATGGCGCATATGTAACAGAAAAATTTGCTTCAGAACTTAGTCAGCTTGGAGTTGAAATAGTAAGCGGAATGGCTTATGGAATCGATGGAATTGCTCACATGTCAGCTCTCAAATTCGGCGCAAGAACGACTTGTGTTCTGGGAACAGGAGTTGACATTTGTTATCCTGCGAAGAATAGAAAAATCTATGATGAAGTAAGAGAAAAAGGACTTATATTAAGTGAATTTCCACCTACTTCCGGACCGCTACCATATAGATTTCCGCTTAGAAATAGAATTATTTCTGGTCTGTCCGATGGAGTAATTGTCGTTGAAGCAAAGGACAGAAGTGGTTCTTTAATCACAGCAAGAGTTGGAGCTGAACAAGGCAAGGAAGTTTTCGCAGTTCCTGGAAATATAAATTCAATATATTCGGAAGGAACTAATAAATTAATAAGAGATGGAGCTATTATAGCTCTGGAAGTAGAAGACATAATAGATAATGTATATAAATTAAAAGAACTCTGTATAGAAAGAAATAATAAACATATGAAAAGAGAACTTGGGGAAGATGAATTAGTAGTCTACGACCTAATAGTTGCAGGCAAGAACGATGTAGATAGCATCGTAGCGAATACTAATTTCAGTGTTTCTCAAGTAAATGGAATATTAACAGTACTGGAAATAAAAGGTGTAATTAGAGAAGAATCTATGGGAAGATTCATGATTATTTAAGGAGAATTATGGCAAAAAATTTAGTAATAGTAGAATCGCCTACAAAGGCAAAAACAATAAAAAAAATGTTGGGTTCTAATTATAAAGTTGTAGCCTCAGTGGGTCATATTAGAGACCTACCAAAATCTAAAATGGGAATTGACATTGAAGATGACTTCGAACCACAATATATAAATATAAGGGGAAAAGGACCTTTAATAAAAGAATTGAAAAAAGATGCGAAGGACGCTTCTAAAATATATTTGGCAACTGACCCTGATAGAGAGGGAGAAGCAATATCCTGGCATTTAACTAATATATTGGATCTTGATCCAAATGATAAAGTAAGGGTAACATTTAACGAAATTACCAAGGATAAGGTTAAAGGAGCTATCAAAGAACCAAAGCCTATTGATATGAACCTTGTTGATGCACAACAAGCACGAAGAGTTTTGGATAGACTTGCAGGATATAATATCTCTCCATTTCTTTGGAAAAAGATCAAGAGTGGACTTTCAGCAGGACGTGTTCAATCTGTAGTTTTAAAACTTATCTGTGATAGAGAAGATGAGATAAGAGAGTTCGTTCCAGAACTTTACTTCACAATAGAAGCTTCCCATTTAAAAAATAGAAAGACTTTTAATTCAGAATACTACGGAAAAATCGTAAACGGGAAAGCGAAAAAAGATAAGATAACTTCTGAAAAACAGGCTAAAGAAATCCTAAAATCAGTAGATTTAAATAATTTCAAAGTTATGGATATTGCTACATCTGATAGAACAAGAGCATCTCAACCTCCATTTACAACATCAACTATGCAACAACAAGCATCCACGAGACTTAATTTTTCAACTAAGAAGACTATGAGTTTAGCTCAAAAGCTATATGAAGGTATATCCATTCCAAAAGTTGGAGAAGTGGGGCTAATTACCTATATGAGAACTGACTCTACAAGAGTTTCAAAAGAAGCAGAGGATAATGCTTTTCTATTTATAAATTCAGAATACGGTAGCAAGTATCTAAAGGGACATAGAAATGTAAAAGCAAAAGAAAATGTACAAGATGCCCATGAATGTATAAGACCTACAGATGTTACAAGAACTCCTGAAAGCATAAAGGACTCTCTATCTCGTGACGAATATAGACTCTATAGTTTAATTTGGAAGAGATTCGTTGCATCATTTATGAGCCCAGCAGTCTATGAAAATCAGAATATAGACATAGCTTCAAATGACAATCTATTTAAAGCAAAAGGTTCTAGAATAATATTCGATGGATTTTTAAAAGTATATACCTATGGAATAGAAAAAGATACGATACTTCCACAGTTAGATAAAAATGAAATTATAAAGACCACATCTTGCAAAGAAGAAAAACACTACACTCAGCCACCAGCTAGATATTCAGAAGCAACTCTTATAAAGCTTCTTGAAGATCTAGGAATTGGAAGGCCATCAACCTATGCACCGACGATATCAACGATTCTATCTAGGTACTATGTAGTTATTGAAGATAAGAAATTTGTACCTACAGAGCTTGGAGAGACTGTAAACAATGTAATGAAAAAATATTTCAAGGACTTGGTAGATGAAAATTTCACTGCAAAACTAGAAGCAGACCTAGACAAAATTGCAGAAGGAGATATTTTCTGGAAAGAAATAGTTAGAGAATTCTACAGTGATATAGAAGATGATTTAAAAGTCGCAGACAAAGATCTTGAAAAGATAGATATAAGAGATCAAGAGACCGATGAAGTTTGCGAAAAATGTGGAAGAAACATGGTCATCAAAATGGGAAGATATGGAAAATTTTTAGCATGTCCAGGATGGCCAGAATGTAAAAACACTAAGCCACTTTTAGAAAAGATAGGAGTTAAATGTCCAAAATGTAATAAGGGCGACATAGTAGTTAAAAGATCCAAGAAAGGTCGTAAATTCTATGGATGTTCAAGATATCCTGATTGCGATTTTGTATCTTGGGACGAGCCGACAAAGGAAAATTGTCCTAAATGTGGAGGACATTTGACAAAGGTTAGAACAAGAAACGGTGAAATATTAAAATGTCCTAATAAGGACTGCAACTATCAAAAAGAGATTTAATATGGACCTAGATAGATTAAAAAAGATAATAAATAGAGATTATTCAGAGAAATACAGCCTTGTTCCCAAAGATATTATTGGGGACGAGGCGACATTCTATATTTTAGAAAATTCAAACTTTAATGAAAAGATTTTGGAATCCAGTTTCGGATTAAAATCCAAATTTATAAATGTAAATGAAGCAGAACTTACAGAGCTCAGAAATAAATTCTATGATGAGGCATTAGAGATAGAAGAATTTGTAAAAAGTATTGAAATCAAATCTGAAGACGATATATATTACTTTGAAAATGTAGAAAGTCCTGTTTCTCAGCTTTTAGATAAAATAATTACATATGCAATTACTAAAAAAGCATCGGATATTCATTTCGATCCAAGAGAAAACACTGCGATTATAAGAGTTAGAATGGACTCGATTCTATCTGATATAGCAAGCATCCAAAAGGATTTATATAATCAAGTAATAATGAGAATAAAAGTGCTATCTAACCTAGATATTGCTAAGAAATCTTTGCCACAAGACGGAAGATTTACCTATAAAAATAATAAATTTTCAACTGACATAAGAGTATCTACAATACCAACAGTCTATGGAGAAAAAATAGTTTTAAGAATACTTGATAAGTTAAAAGTGGATTTTACATTTGATGGCATAGGAATAGATGGAAGCGATAGGGAAAAATTGATCAAATTAATCGGTCAACCATCCGGACTAATACTATTAGTCGGACCAACAGGATCTGGAAAGACCTCAACCCTTTATACAATATTAGAATATATTAAAAATCCTCAGCTAAATATAATTACAGTTGAAGACCCAGTAGAGTATAAAGTGGAAGGAATAAACCAAGTCCAAGTAAATGAAGTATCTGGACTTAATTTTGAAACTGGGCTTAAAGCAATCTTAAGACAGGACCCAGACAAAATAATGGTTGGAGAGATTAGATCCTTAGAAACGGCAAAAGTTGCACTTAGATCTGCAATAACAGGTCATTTGGTACTATCAACACTACATACAAGAGATGCAATAGGCGCAGTCACAAGGTTGGTTGAGATGGGCGTTCCTATTTATGAAGTGAATGCTGGACTTATCGGAGTAGTTTCACAAAGGTTAGTGAGAGTTCTATGCCCTCATTGTAAAAAAATAGTCCATGAGTACGTGGATGTATTTGAAAGAGAAATGGACCACGCTATTCCAGTCGGATGTCCAATGTGCAAGGACGGATATTTAAATAGAACATCAGCCTTTGAGATACTCGATTATGATGATGAATTAAAAGCTATGTTTTACAGAGGCGATGATATAAATAAAATCAAAGAAGCAGCAAGAAAAAAAGGTTTAGTAACGTTAAAAGACAGTTTATTTAAGTTAGTTGAAGATTATACAACTTCGGTTGAAGAAGTAAAGAAAAATATATTCCATTAACAATGAAAATAAAATACAAAGTCCTAGATCCTTCGGGCAAGATAATAAATGGAGTTTTAAATGATTCAAATGAAGAAATTGCCATCCAAAAGTTAAAATCCCGAGGATATAAAATTATTAAAATTGAAGAAGTTTTAGAAGAACAAAACTTTAAGGGAGCTTTTAAAGATGGAGAAATACCTCTTATCTTTAAAGAAATCTCAATAATGCTTAGGTCAGGAATTGATTTATACGGAGCATTTGTTCTACTTAAGAATAGTAGTGATGGCAAAAAACATGAATTTTTTTCTAATGTAGAAAGAAGATTGAAGTTTGGAGAGAGCTTGGGACAAATCTTCGAAGATTCAAAGATATTTTCAAAATTTATAGTTTCAAGTATAAGGATAGCTGAAGAATCAGAGAATCTTGAAGAAGCATTTACGAATATGGCGGAGTATCTACAAGAACTTGAAAATATAAAACAAGAAGTTAAAAAATCCCTTATCTATCCAATTATTTTGATCGTTACAACCATATTGGTTATAAATTTCTTGACACTTTTTGTAGTTCCTACATTTGTAGGACTTTATGCAAGTAGAGATATGGAATTGCCAGCAATCACGAGATTTGTAGTGAATACCTCAAACTTCTTTAGAGATAACTTCTTTTATATAATGACTTTATTTATATTAATTTGTATTTTTTTATATTATTATTTTGGAATCAAAAAGAGAGTTAAATACGATAGATTTATAGCAAGAACCAATATAGGAAGGGCTTACTATACAGAAAGATTTGTTTCTTCACTAGATGCACTTTTATCTTCAGGAGTGAAACCTCAAAGAGCCTTAGCAATGGTAAAGGATTCCTTTTCAAACGAGTATCTAATTTTAGTTTTTGAAAATGTGCTTATAAACCTAAGTTCAGGAATGAGCATTTCCACTTCTTTAAAAATGGAAAGATACTTCGACAAATTATTTTTAGAAATAATTGAAGTATCTGAAATGTCATCATCTTTAGATTTAGCAGTTGGTGAACTTTCATTATACTATAGAGAAAATTTGAGATTTAAACTAAAGAAGATGGTCACGTATTTTGAACCAATTGTAATACTAATTCTTGCGGCAATCGTAGGTGTAGTAGTAGTTTCAGTGGCGATGCCAATGTTTGATATTGTTAATTTTATTTAGGAGGATAAAATGAAAAAGAAAAAAGGTTTTACATTAATTGAACTGATAGTAGTAATTGCGATACTCGCACTTCTTGCATCAATAGCAATCCCAAAATATATGCACACCCAAGAAAAGGCAAAAGCTGCAGCCCATAATACAAACGTGGAAGTAATAAGACAAGCAGCTGCGACATATTTAATAGAACATCCTGAAGCAACAACAGTAAATATATCTGATTTAGAATTAGATTCTAACATGCCAAAGGCTTATGATGGATCAGACTTCTCAGTTACTGTAGATGCAAACAAAAATATCGTAGTAACACCTGGACCAGTTAAATTTGAAGACGGAAAAATAATTCCAGAATGATATATTTTCTTTTATTTGCTATAGGAGCGTCAATAGGATCATTTTTAACATTACTATCCATAAGACGAAATAAAAACGAAAATTTTATAATAGGTAGAAGCTACTGCGACCATTGTAAAAAAAGGATTAGAGCAGTAGATAATATTCCAATCATTTCTTATATTTTATTAAAAGGGAGATCTTCTTGTTGTAATAAAAAAATAAATCCAATCTATCCAATTTTTGAATTTATATCTGGAATTGGATTTGTAATTGGATTTATAAAATTTGGAATTTCTATGAAGTTTTTGCTTTTTTTATTGATTTTTATGGTTCTAGTACTAATAACTATAACTGATATTATGTTTATGGATATTTATGATATAGACTCAATACTTTTAGCTATACTACTAATATTATTTAGATTTGTAGACCAAAGTTTTTCTATTGAAACCATAAAATCCATTTTATTTGTCGTAATAGTTTTTTATTTAATTTATAAAATAAGTGGTGCAATGGGATCGGGAGATGTACTCTTGTCTTTATCCCTTGGAGCAGCTTCAAGAGGTATAATCGACTCAATTTACAACATCACATATACATTTACCATTGGAGCAGCAGTTTCTATAATGTTTTTAGCATTTAAAATTAAAAATAAAGAAGACTACATACCATTTGGACCATTTATAACCATAACCATATTAGGAGTTTTAATTTGGAAATATTAAATATTTTTTTAGATGACAATTTAATATATTTAAATTATGATGGAGAAACATCTAGGATAATAGTAGATGAAACTGTGCTTTTTAACGGAAGAATAACAGATGAAAGTTATTTACTCTATGTTCTAAAAAAAGAAATAGAAAATAGGGATATTAAAAGTGGAACAGATACATATGTCTACTTTATGAAAGCATACATTCATAAAGTTTTAAGTCTTCCAAATTTAAGTGAATCTGATATGGAATCGATGCTTCAAATAGAAAGCAAAGAATACTTTGAAACCGATGAAAAAATCATTTCTATAGTTGAAAAAAATAGAGGGGGAAAATATTCCGTCTCTGCAATTTACTTAGATGAATTCGAGAAACTGCGAAAAATATTTGAAAAACTAAATTTAAACTTAAAAAATGTATATCCAATTACAAGTTATGTAGAGTCCAACGTTGACGGGGCCTATGTATTTGTCGGCAGAAGAAGTGCTGACGTCTTTATAAAAAAAGGTTTAATTGAAAAAATAATAAATATAGATTTAAAAAGTTTAGACATTTTGAAGAAAGATTACTCTATTGATGAAAAGTACTTTCACGAAATTAAAAGTCCTTCATTTTATAGAGAGTCTGTAGATCTGCAGGATTTTTTCATGGGCTATGACTTCATCGCAAGTGAACTTCTAAATGACATAAAAACTATTGCAACTAAAAATTCTATAGAAAATATATTTATTAATGATTATTTGGATTTCGATAAAGAAATTTTAGCTACACAATTTGGAAATTTAAATTTTGAAAGTATAGATCTATCCAAAGTAAAGACAAGCTCCAAAAAAGATTTTGGAAGAGACTTTAATTTTAAAAAATTGGCAATTATACTTTTATGCGTATGTATAATTATTGCAAATTCTATACTTTATAAATCAAAATCTGAAAAACTAAAAGTAAATGAAAAAAAGATAGTAAATTTAGAAAAAGAATTAGATTCTATGGATATAGAAGATCTTGATAATGATGAAGATACTAAAGATGTCGAAATAGAAAATGAAAAAGTAGATTTCTCAGAGAAATTTGAAAATATACTAGAAAAAATCAAAAATTTAAGTGACGAAGATGTATTAGTCACGTCTATAAAAGCTGACGAACTTAAAATAGTTATTTCAGGCTTAGTAAAAGATGAACCTACAATAAAAATTATTGAAGATTATCTGAAAGATTATAATCCTAAAATAGATTATGAGAAAAAAGACGCTTATTACTTTACAATCACCTTGGAGGAAAAATGAAAATAGGAAAAATCTCAAATAACGACTTAAAAAAATTAATTTTTAATAATCTTACCTTAGATAGAAAAGAAGTATTAGAAGCTTCAGAAATTGGAAGTGACTGTGCTGTGGTGGACCTAGGCGGTGAACTTCTTGTCACTTCTGTAGACCCAATAACTGGAGCTAGCAAAAATATAGGTTCACTTGCAGTAAATGTTGCTTGTAATGATGCTTATTGTAATCTAGCGGAGCCTGTGGGACTTTTGATGTCAGCTCTATTACCAGAGAAGACCACAAAAGCTGAGATTGAAGAAATCATGAAAGATGCTCAAGCTGCCTGCGACAAGATAGGTGTAAATATAATCGGTGGGCACACAGAAGTTACAGATGTTGTGAATACAGTAGTTATAACAACTACAGTGCTAGCTAAGACCAACGATAGACTTCTCCCAAATAGAAAACTTGTAAAGGTAGGAGATAGAATTTTAGTTTCTAAACATGTAGGGCTAGAAGGTACTTCGATTGTTGCAAGTGACTTTGAAGCTGAAACTTCAAAATTTTTAAATGATGAAGAAATAAAAGAAGCTAAGTCCTATTCTAAACTTTTATCCGTGAAGGAAGAATCACTTATATCTAGAAAATTTAACGTGAGAGCTCTTCATGATATAACTGAAGGTGGAGTCTGGGGAGCAGTTTGGGAAATGGCAACAAACCTAGGACTTGGGGCAAAAATAAAATATGAAGATATACCAGTAACAGATGTTACTAAAAAACTTACAAAAGGTTTTAACTTAGATCCTTTGAGATTTATTTCTTCAGGTTCTATGATGATAATTGTAGACAAAAACGACAGTGAAAAATTAATCGAAGAAGCAAAATTATCAGGGCTTTTATTTACAGATATAGGCGAACTTGTAGATAAAGGAATAGTAATGGAAAAAAACGGCGAAAAGATAGAAATAGCAGAACCTTCTCCTGATGAACTATATAAAGTGGTATAATGAATTGGGAGGAATTATGAAAAAAATATTTTTTTTGGTTTTATTAATGA
>QWBY01000095.1_pt1 | contig 90857 bp, 83 predicted proteins | sample 1972471 | NCBI WGS metagenome assembly QWBY01 (sample SAMN09866722, study PRJNA288562) | Human gut metagenome isolate term6_stool, whole genome shotgun sequencing...
GTTCAATTATTTTCCTTTGGATTTGGAAACTGATTTCCGATAAATAATCGGAGATGAATTATACACTTTTAAAGGGGGGCATGCTAATGACACATGCCCCCTTTATAATGCAAATAAAGTAAGGCTGCTGTAAGTATATTGCACCATAAAGGCAAATTCCAATTCAATTTTATTTTGAGTGCTTCAACGATAATAGTGTAATCATTTCAACGATGACTGTGCTATCACTTCATCGATGACAATGTTTAAGTTTTAAAGAGAAAATATTATTTGACTTTTACCAAGTCGGAATTGAGATGACTAACAAGAATTTGCATACTACCTTTGGTAAATGCAACGCTGTAAAGTCCGCCATTTTTATCTTTGCGCTTGAACATGAAGTTATCTTGATTTATTTTCCAGCAAGTATCTTTCATTGCTGTAGCTTCTATCATAGCGTAAAATTGCTGGTTAGGAATAGTTTCAAAGTTAAGAATTGCTGAATAATTACCACCAACCACGCTTTCTTCGTCGTATGCAATGCTGATAGAGTCGGGGATAATCGGATTTTCTTTGATTATTTTATATTTTGGAAACTTTAAGTTGGTGATATAAGCCAAGTTTATTTCCACTGTCGTATCGTTTATTTCAGGTGCAAAGGCAGCTGAAGGCACAGTATCCTTTAGCGATTTCGGTGCGTTTGTCCCATTGTTGCAAGCTACAAAAAGGAGAATAATGACGCATAAAGTAGATAGAATGTAAATTATCTTATGTGTTCTCATTTTCTATTAATCTTTTTCTTTGTTGATTTTAAACGTTTTACAGCAATAGGATTTTCAGGATAAAGTTCTAAAGCCTTATTGTAATTGTTGATAGCAGCCTCATACATTGCTTCAGCTTCGCATTCTTTTGCCATGAAAACATATTCGGTTGATAAACGTTTTAGCATTTCTTCTTGCTTTCTTCTTGCGTCTATCAACGCTTTGTTTTCATCTTTTAATTGATTGATAATGGAGAGCTTTCGCCTTATAAGCCGCTTTGCCACAGGTTTTTCTATGTCGTAACGACTATGAATAGCCAAAAAGAATTTGTCTAAAAAGGTTTGAAAATCTCCGTTATTAAAGGCTTGTGTTGCTTCAAAATATTCTCTATCAGCCTTACTCTGCATAAGTGCTGTGCGCAAAATGTTATTGTCGTTGAAATGTTTCGCAAAGTTTACGACCTCAGCTTTCACAAAAATATCCTTCTGTTCAATAGGCTGACGGAGTGTAATACCATCTAAACTCGTGCAGCGAGAGAGGGCAACGTAAGTTTGTCCACCTGCAAAAACGCCACCTGTAAAATCAATATCAACATTCTTGAAGGTGAGTCCTTGACTTTTATGAACCGTGATAGCCCATGCTAACTTGATAGGATATTGTGTGAAAGTACCGATTTGTTCTTCTTCTATCTTCTGTTCTTTCTCGTTAAAAGTATAGCGTATGTTCTCCCAAAGTTCTTGCTGTACTTGCAAGTCTTCTCCATCCTCCGTTTGAATATAGAGAATGCCCGCTTCCTCATCAATGCCAATGATAATACCAAGGGTTCCATTAACCCATTGTTTTTCAAAATCGTTTTTGACAAACATTACATGCGCTCCCACTTTTAAGGTCAATTCTAACGAAGTAGGGAGGTTGTTCTCTGGAAATTCTCCCGTAATTTTACCTATTAATGTGATATTTTCGCCTTCCAGTTTATTGAGTTCTTGGCTATTAATCCATTCAACAGAATCGCGACGAGTAGACAAAGTTATCGACAAATCAGAAGCGTTTTTAGCCGCTAACTTTGGAGTTACACGCTCGTTAAGGAGGTGCAAATCATCGTAAGTTGTTTGATTAGTGCGTATGTGGTCAAGAATCGAAATAAAAGAATCGTCCTTTTGGCGATAAACTTTTTTCAGTTCTATGCTCACCAAGGGATAATCTTGAAAGACTTTGGCATCAAAAAAGAACTCGCTTGCATAAAAAGGACTTAACAAACGACGGTCGTCTTCCTTTACAACAGGTTGAAGCTAGTAAACATCACCTACAAAAATCATTTGTTTACCACCAAATGGTTCACGCATATTGCGATTATAAACCCGCAAAATCTTGTCAATGAAATCAATAATATCGGCACGAACCATACTAATTTCATCAATAATAATCATGTCAAGTTCGCGCAACAGCTTGCATTTCTCGCTGTTGTAACGTAAACTTGAACGGATATTACGCGAATTATAACGCGAATCGTTAGGAAGAAAAGGGTGGAAAGGAAGTTTGAAAAAGCTATGTAAAGTAGCTCCACCAGCATTAATAGCCGCTATACCAGTGGGTGCAAGTACTACATACTTTTTCTTTGTAGTAGCCGTAACATATTGAAGAAAAGTAGATTTACCAGTTCCTGCCTTTCCTGTAAGGAAGAGGGAGGTATGAGTAAATTGGATAACTTGGAGTGCTTGTTTAAACTCCTCGCTATCCAATTCTATCTTTGATATATCAATCTTGGTTCTACCCATTATAAGTTAATTTCAATAGGCTGAACTTTTGGCTTGTTTACACGTGGCAATGCCTCATTATGATTATTAGAAGGTTGTTTTGGTTGCTTATGTTTATCTTGATTTTCCCCTTCTTTTCTATCTTCTTCGGTAGGAATAGGCATACCATTTTCATCTAATTTAATATTCTCAACACCTTCGTTTTCATCATTGTTGCGTTGATTGTCCTCGGCATTGCTATCATAGTGAATTGTATCTGCCTTGTAAGTGCGTTGAACAGTTGACTGGCAATTGTACATGATAGGGTCAATATCTTTATCCGCATTTGGAAGCCATTTAGCATGATACTTTTGAAAAGCCCTATCGCGCATCAAATCATAAATAAAGCTACCACAGATAGGTAAAGCTGTCTTAGACCCTTGCCCTAACGCTCCAGTTCGGAAGTGAATACTACGATATTCACCACCAACCCAAGCACCAACAACAAGTTTAGGACTTACTGCCATAAACCATGCATCAGAGTGATTGTTTGAAGTCCCCGTCTTTCCTCCCCAATCCGTATCATCAAAGATATATTGTCCTAAAGCACGGCTGGTTCCACTTGGTTCTGTAACACCACCTTTGAGCAATTCTTGCATGAAGAACGCACTTTGATAATTCAATGCTTGCTTGCCGTCATGTGGTGCAACATATACTTCATTACCTTTCGAATCAAGAATCTTTGTAACCACTACAGGGTCAATTTGTTCACCATCATTGGCAACAGTACAATAAGCATTTACCATTTCAAGCAAGTTTACATCGCTTGAACCTAAAGCCAATGAAGGTTCGTCCTCAAGTGGACTCTTTATACCCATATCTTGGGCAGTGCGAATGATATTTTTGATGCCCATTTCTTGTCCTAAACGAACTGCAATAGTATTAACACTTCGAGCAAAGCCAGCTTTTAGGGTAATCGAATCGCCTGAATAAGAACCATTTGCATTGCGTGGTGTCCATGTTTTCACAATTCCTGTTTTCTTATCGGGGACTTGCATGCTAATATATTCGTCACGTCGTTTATCGCAAGGGGCTAAACCTTGGTTCATAGCTTCAGCATAAACGAAAAGTTTAAAGGTTGAACCTGGTTGGCGTTCGGCAACGGCTTTATCGTATTTCCATGTTTTAAAGTCAATATCGCCAACCCAAGCCTTTACTGCGCCCGTCTGTGGTTCCATAGCCACCATTGAACAGTGCATAAATTTCACCATATAACGGATAGAATCCATTGAGGATATTTCCTTTTCAATGTATCCCTTGTCGTAATCAAATAACCTTACTTTGTGTGGCTTGTTCAGATAATAAAGCACACTATCGGGTTGATTAGGATATTTTTGAACCAGTTTTTTATAGAATGGTTGACGTTCGGCAATACCTTCAATGAAGCCAGGAACTAAGTTGCCATCTTCGTTGCGCCAAGGGTCTTGTCCGCTCCAGTGTCTGTCAAACTCTTGTTGTATTCTACGCATTTGTTTTTTTGCAGCTTCTTCTGCATATTTTTGCATGCGCGTATCAATGGTAGTGTATATTTTTAAACCACTACTATATAAATCGTAATCGTTGTCTTTAGTCCAATCTTTCAAATAGTCAGCAACATATTCGCGGAAATATTGAGCTTGTCCGTCATAGTTTTCTTCCAAATGAACATCAAGTTTCATTGGCTTCTTTGAATATTTATCGTAATCTGCTTGAGTCAAATAGCCATGGGTTACCATGTTATAAAGCACCGTATTACGACGACCTATCGAATTGCTTGGATTTAAAATTGGATTGTAATAAGTGGTAGCTTTTAACATACCGACTAAAGTTGCGATTTGTTCAGTTGTTAAATGGCTTGGCGTTGTATTAAAATATGCCTTTGCAGCCGTTTTTATTCCGTAGGCATTATTTCCAAAATCAACGGTATTGGCATACATTGTAAGGATTTCGTCTTTCGAATATATTAGTTCTATTTTGTATGCCATAATCCATTCTTTTGCCTTTACAATCAGCATTTTAAGTCCAGGAATATGTCCTAACAATCCTGAATACTCTTTATTACGTATACGGAACATATTTTTGGCAAGTTGTTGGGTCAAAGTAGATGCGCCACGAGCGCCATCTTTCGTTACAGCGTCCTTGATAGCACCACCAATACCCATAAAATCAACACCATGATGACTATAAAAACGTTCGTCTTCAGTACTGATTAATGCCTTCCAAAAAGTTGGATTAACTTCTTCATACTTAACAGGGATACGATTTTCCTTATAATATTTTCCAATTAAAACAGAATCGGCACTGTAAATTTCAGATGCAGCATAGGTTGGAGGAGTCTTGATTTCAGCAAAGCCTGGAGATTTACCAAACAACCAAAGGAAATTCATATCAACTAAACCAAAAAAGATAAATATGGATACAAAGAAAGACACGATACCCAATGCCATTTTTGTGTACCATGTACGCCCTTTATAAAGTTTGATATACCAAGGAAAGAAATTAGCTATTCCATTGATAATTCTTTTAAAAAATTTTATTATACTTTTCATTCAGAAATTTCTTTATTAAATAGACTGTTCGTTTTTTAATTAGACTGCAAAAATACCAAAATGTTTTTAAACGAGGTAAGTATCTATGTAATTTAATATATCTTTAGTTTCATTGGGGTGAAACCAACTGACATCTTTATCACGTTTAAACCAAGTTAGTTGCTTTCGGGCATATTTTCTTGTATTACTTTGTATCTTAAAGATTGCTTCGTCTAAGGTTACCAGACCTTCCAGATATTCAAAAAGTTCTTTGTAACCAACGGTATTCAGTGCATTCAAGTCTCGTTTATCATACACTTTCAATGCTTCTTCAATCATTCCATCAGCAATCATAACGTGGGTGCGAGCATTTATTCTTTCATACAATTCCTCACGCTCACGGTTTAATGCAATTTTTATAATATTAAAAGGGCGGTCTTGTTTAGTATTTGACCGAAAAGAAGTGTAGGTTCTCCCTGTTTGAATACATACTTCTAAGGCATGAAGGACACGACGAGGGTTTTGTTTATCCACTATTTCCCAATGTTTTGGGTCAAGTTTCTTTAGTTCATTGCATAGGGTAGGCAGTCCTTCAGCATCAAGACGTTGCATTAACTCTTTTCTAATTTCATCTTTGATAGTAGGAATATCATCAATACCATTGCAAACGGCATCAATATACATCATCGAACCACCGGAAAGTATAAAATTTGAATTAGAATTTGCATTTAGAAGTTCTAACACTTCTTGCTCAAAAATGCTTGCAGAATAGTATTCATCAATACTTTTGCAAGCCACAAAAAAGTGTTTTACACACGCAAGCTGCTCCTTAGAGGGAGCAGCTGTACCTATGGGTAACTCTTTGTATATCTGTCTTGAATCAGCATTGATAATTGGAATGTTATAATGCTGAGCTATTTCGAGCGTCAAAGCTGTTTTACCAACACCTGTGGGACCTGTCAATACAATTAGATTTTGCTTTTTCAACTGCAAAAATTACTTGATAATACCTCTTTGTGATGCTTGCACAAATTCTATAATATGCTGAATTTCCTTTGTCATTGGCAAAGTATCTTTGATTTTTTGAATATTTTCTTCGCGTGTTCCTTCGCCATACATCAAACGATAAGCATTATGAATTTGGTCGATTTGTTCATTGGTGAATCCCTTTCTGCGTAAGCCGATAATATTAATTCCACAATAACGAATAGGGTCTCTGCCTGCAATAATGTAAGGTGGAATATCTTGCGAGAAACGACTTCCGCCTTGAATCATAACATTGCAACCGATACTACAAAATTGGTGGCAAAGAACAGCGGCAGAAATGATTGCAAAATCTTCAACCACAACCTCACCAGCTAACTTTGTCGAGTTGCCAATGATAGTATTTGAGCCAATAATACAATCGTGGGCAATATGCATGTTCTCCATTAATAGGTTATTATCACCTACAATAGTTGTCCCTTTAGAAGCTGTACCACGAGAAATAGTTACATTTTCTCTGATAGAATTATTATCGCCAATTTCACATGTAGTTACTTCGCCTCTGAATTTTAAATCTTGTGGCTTAGTAGAGATACTTGCGCCAGGGAAAAATTCGTTTCCATTACCAATTCTTGCCCCCGTATGAATGGTTACGCTATTTAAAAGCTTATTATTATCGCCTATTATAGTGTTTTCGTCAATATAGCAAAAAGGACCAATAATATTGTTTTCTCCTATCTTTGCGTTTTGATGTACAAAAGCTAATGGACTTATCGTGTTCATATCTTTGTTATTTGTTTTTCACTATTTGCGCTGTAAATGTTGCTTCAGCAACAACTTGGTCGCCAACGAACATATATCCTTTCATGGAACTGATACCATGACGTAACGGACTTAATAGTTCTACTTGGAACAGCAATGTATCGCCAGGAACAACTTTCTGTCTGAACTTTACATTATCAATTTTCAAGAAATAAGTTGACCATTTTTCAGGTTCTTCAACTTGCGAAAGCACCAATAAACCACCGCATTGTGCTAATGCTTCAATTTGTAATACACCTGGCATTACTGGTTCCTGAGGGAAATGACCTTGGAAAAATGGTTCGTTTGCAGTGATATTTTTAACACCAACAATCATTGTTGCACCCATTGCAATAACTTTATCAACCAATTGCATTGGATAGCGATGAGGAAGAAGTTCACGAATTCTGATATTATCCATGATTGGATCGTCATTTGGGTCATATATTGGAGCTTGTATCTCATGCTTACGAATATCTTTGCGAATCATTCGTGCAAACTTGTTATTTACAGTATGACCTGGTCGAGTAGCAACAATGCGACCTTTAAGTGGCTTTCCTATTAATGCCATATCGCCAATGATGTCAAGCAGTTTGTGTCTTGTACATTCATTGTCCCAAATCAAAGGTTTATTTTGTATGTAACCAACAGAATTTGCATCCATATGAGGCACTTTTAACAAGTCGGCTAATTGGTCAAGAGTAGATTGGTCTACCTGTTTTTCATAGATTACTATAGCATTATCAAGGTCGCCCCCTTTAATGAGGTTAGCTTGCAATAATGGCATAATATCGCGAACAAATACGAATGTTCTTGCAGGCGCAATATCATTGGCAAATTTGTCAATATTATCTAAAGTAGCAAACTGGCTACTAATGAATTTTGATTCGAAAGAACACATCGCAGTGATAGAGAATTGCTCGTCTGGAAGAATTGTTATTACGCTTCCATTCGCATCTCTATACTCCATTTTTTTGCGAATAATGTAATAATCTTTTGGTGTAACTTGGTCAACAATACCGATTTCCTTAATTTTTTCGACATACATTGTTGCTGAGCCATCAAGAATAGGAAATTCAGGACCATTAATTTGAATCAGACAATTATCTATTCCCATTGCATAAAGAGCTGCCATACCGTGTTCTATTGTACTTACACGGGCTTCTCCTTTTGCAATTACTGTACCTCGCTGGGTATCAATAACATTTTCAGCAATAGCATCAATAATGGGTTGTCCATCTAAATCTATTCTTTGTATTTTATAACCAAAATTATCTGGAGCAGGATTGAAAGTAACAGTAAGACTTAAACCTGTGTGTAAGCCTTTTCCAAAGAGGGAAAAACTTCCCTTCAATGTTTTCTGTTTTGTTGTTTCCATATCGTTTATTTATTCTTTTTCAATTCTTCAATTTCCTTTTCTAAAAGGTCTAATTTCTTGTACATCTCTGGTAAGCGTTGAAAAATAACTTCTGATTTGAAGTATTTTCTTGGTTCAATTGCAGGACTTCCCATAAGCGATTGGTTATCTTTAAGATTGCTTAAGACACCTGATTGTGCGCCAAGGAACACTTTGTTTCCTACCTTTAAGTGTCCTGAAATTCCTACTTGTCCGCCAAACATGCACCATTCGCCAACCTTTGTTGAGCCTGCGATGCCCACTTGCGCACTCATTACTGTGTTTTCGCCAATATCCGTATTATGAGCAATTTGTACCAAATTATCGAGTTTTACACCTTTTCTGAGATAGGTGCTACCCATTGTTGAACGGTCAATACATGTATTTGCGCCAATTTCAACATTGTCTTCGATTGTAACAATGCCTATTTGTGGTATTTTATCATAACTATTTGTTTTAGGATTTGGTGCAAAGCCAAAGCCGTCAGCACCAATAATACTACCAGAATGGCAAACGACATTATTGCCAATTTTACAATCATGGTAAATGCTAACATTTGGATAAATGATGCAATTTTCACCTAAAATAGTGTTATCCATGATGGTAGTATGCGGATAAATCATACTTCCATTGCCAATTTCAACACCATCACCGATATATGCAAACGCTCCAATATAAACGTTTTCGCCAATTTTTGCTTTTGGAGAAATAAATGCCAACGCATCAATGCCTTGCTTTTTAGGCTTCATGCTTTCATAAAGTTGAAGTAATTTTGCTACACAATCGCGAGCATTTTGCACACGAATAATAGTCGTTTTTATTGGCTTATCTATTGTTATGCTTTCATCTACGAGAACGATTGAACATTTTGTTTCGTAAATATATTGTGTGTATTTTGGATTAGCCAAGAAAGTGATTGCACCAGGGATTCCTTCTTCTATCTTTGCAAATGTATTGATAGTGACAGTTTCATCTCCTTCTACGTGTCCTTGGATAAATTCTGCTATTTGTTTTGCGCTAAATTCCATTCTGTATAAGATTGTTATTGCTTATTTTTGCAAAGATAAGAAACTTTTATTAGATACGATGATAACAAAAGTAATATTTACAAATTTTTTTAGATAATAATTCCACGTTCAATATTTCTGAAGCTTCTGTAATATCTTTCATTGTGCCGTCTTTTGATAAAATACTGATATGGTCTTCATGAATATCGTACATGTCTTTTTGAATGGTATCAATACTTATCAAGTAGTTACATTCATCTTCTGAAATTTGTAATGCCTTACATATTTTATCTTTGCATGCCTGAATATTTTCGCTTGATATGGGAGTTTCATGTATTTCTACTTTAAATAATTTCCGATTGATGAAATCATCAGCAAGTAGGGATAATATTTTATCTTCATGATTTTTCCATACTTTTATGGCACTCCACAAGTCGCTATCGTCTAAATTTAGATAATGTGCTAAGCATTCTGGTCGTGAATAAAAGTAGTTTGCATCAACATCATTTTCGAGAAAATAAGCCAATGGTTCTGAAGCAAATAGCTTTTGTCCCTGCTTTATGAGTGCTTTTGCTCGTTTTAGCAGATTAATCAGTAGCTTTTCGTATCCAACGGTTGCTTTGTGCAAATATACTTGCCAATACATTAAACGGCGAGAAGTTAGAAAATTCTCTATGGAATAAATTCCTTTAGCATCAACGACTAATTCATCATCAACGACATTCAGCATTTTTATGATGCGTGCAGACCCTATATTTCCTTCCGTTACTCCTGTAAAGAAGCTATCTCGTCGCAGATAATCCAACCTATCCATATCTAACTGACTACTAATAAGTTGGTGAAGAAATTGCTTGGAATATTCGCCTTTAAAGATTTTAATGGCAAGATTAAGTTCGCCATTCATTTCTTTATTCATGGCATTCATCACCATTAAGGAGATTTCTTCATGGGAAATGCCTTTAAATAAAGTGTTTTCTAAAACATGTGAGAAAGGACCATGCCCAATATCGTGCATCAAAATGGCAGCTTGTACAGCCTCAGCTTCACTATCAAAGATAAAGACTCCTTTCTGTTGTAGGGACAATGTTGCCTCACTCATTAAGTGGAATGCACCTAATGAGTGTTGAAACCTTGTATGTTGTGCGCCTGGATAAACAACTGTTGTTAGCCCTAACTGCTTGATTCGGGTAAGACGTTGCATATAGGGATGGCGAATAATGTTCATTAGAAGTCCTGATGGGATTCTAATAAATCCAAAAACTGGGTCGCTAATAATCTTGCTTTCGCTCATTATCCGTTCCTATAATTTTAGTTTTAAAGTTTTGCTAATTCAATAGCCATTTCTTCTTGCAAGGCTTTGGCTTTTTGAGCGGCAACTTCTGTATAATTTTCTTCACTACTTGCATAAAGAATACCGCGTGAAGAATTGACTAATAAACCGCAATCCTTAGTAATACCGTATTTACATACTTCTTGTAAGCTACCACCTTGTGCACCAACACCTGGTACTAATAGGAAACTCTCTGGCGCTAATTTGCGAATATCAGCAAATAAACTTCCTTGGGTTGCACCTACAACATACATCAAGTTGTTTGGATTGCCCCATTCTTGTGATTTTGTAAGTACACGTTCAAAAAGTCTTAATCCATTTTTATCTTCAAATAATTGGAAATCTTGACTTCCTTTATTGCTGGTCAATGCCAATAAAATAGTCCATTTGCCTTTATATTCTAAAAATGGTTTTACTGAATCTTCGCCCATGTAGGGTGCAATCGTCAATGAATCAACATTGTATTCTTCAAAGAAAGTCTGCGCATACATTTTTGAAGTATTGCCAATATCGCCTCGTTTTGCATCTGCAACAATGAAATGGTTTGGATAGTTCTTCTTTAAATAATCAATAGTTTTCACAAATGCTTGCATACCTTTTAAGCCATAGCACTCATAGAAAGCCAAATTAGGTTTGTAAGCTACGCAGTAAGGAGCAGTTGCATCAATTATAGCTTTATTGAAAGCGTAAATAGGGTCTTCTTCCTTCAATAAAAAATGTGGAACTTTATTTAAGTCGGTATCAAGACCAACGCAAAGAAAAGTTTTCTTTGTAAAGATTTGTTCTACTAATTGTTTTCTATCCATTTCAGTATCAGTATTATTTTGTTTTGCAAGTTTCTAAGTTATATCCTAAATTTTACTTCTCAAGCTTAAACTTAAAGGGATTTTTTAAGTTACTTATACCTTCTTGAAAGTCAATGTATTATAAGTAAATCTCTTAAAGCATCTGTTTTAAGCTTCAAAAGTACCTGTTTTGAAGTCCAAAACAGGCTCTTTTAAAATTTCTACTTAACCTTAATTGATTATTTTCAAGTAGCAATCGTTTTTTTCTTAGTCTATAAACTTTTGAAATTTGAATTATTTTATATTTTTAGACTTACAATTCGTTTTCTTTCAACTTTTCTGCATTTTCTGCAACAGTAAGTGCATCTATCATATCTTGAATATCACCATTCATAAATCCTGGTAAATCGTGTGTGGTAAAACCTATTCTATGGTCTGTTACACGTCCTTGTGGATAATTGTAGGTACGAATTTTTGCCGAACGGTCACCTGTTGAAACAAGACTTTTACGTCTGCTTGCAATGTCGTTTACATATTTTTGATGTTCACGGTCATATATAAATGTGCGCAAACGTGACAAGGCACGCTCCTTATTCTTAGGTTGGTCGCGAGTTTCTGTACATTCAATGAGAATCTCTTCAACCTCTCCAGTGTTTGGATTTTTCCACGGATAACGCAAGCGAACGCCTGATTCTACTTTATTTACGTTCTGACCACCAGCACCACTTGAACGGAATGTATCCCATTTGATGTCGCCTTCATTGATATTTACTTCAAACTTATCGGCTTCAGGGAGTACAGCTACGGTGGCTGCTGAGGTTTGCATACGTCCTTGCGTGTCGGTTGAAGGTACACGTTGCACACGGTGAACGCCTGATTCATATTTTAAAATTCCATAAACACCAGTACCAGCAACTGCAAAATCGATTTCTTTGAAACCGCCAACAGTACCTTCTGAAACTGATGTAATAGAAAGATTCCAACCTTTTTTATCACAATAGCGCTTATACATATTAAAGATGTCGCCTGCAAATAAGGCTGCTTCATCGCCACCTGCACCTGCACGAATTTCCATTTGCACATTCTTATCATCTTCAGGGTCTTTCGGAACAAGCAAAAGTTTTATTTCTTCTTCAAGATTTGGCAACAATTCTTCGTTTTCACTCAACTCCAATCGAGCCATTTCCTTCATTTCTTGGTCGGTTTCATTGGTGAGAATATCTTTTGCTTCGCTGATTGTTGTCAAACACTTAATGTATCGCTTACGCGCATCCATAATGTCGCCAAGGTCTTTATACTCCTTGGTTAGTTTGACGTATCGTTGTTGGTCGCTGATAACATCAGGGTCTGTTATTAATGTCGAAACTTCTAAAAAGCGTGCTTCTAATCCGTCAAGCTTTTCTAATATACTATTTTTTTCGGGCATATATTTTTATTTGATTATAGATGCTGTATTTTTCAACGGACTTATGCCGTTATTTTTGTTTGATTAATAATTAAATACTCCAAATTCGCTCTTGATAGTCAGGCTCTTTTCACCTTCTTCTATATGTCCAATCACTTGAGCATCAATATTAAATTCTTTGCTGATAGCAATAATTGAGTCGGCAACCTCTGGACGAACGTAAATTTCAATTCTGTGTCCCATGTTGAACACTTGATACATTTCTTTCCAATCTGTACCACTACAATCTTTGATAGCCTTAAAGAGTGGTGGAATAGGGAACATATTGTCTTTCACGACTTTACAGTTGTCATTTATAAAGTGCAAAACTTTAGTTTGAGCTCCCCCCGTGCAATGTACCATTCCATGAATTTCAGAGCGTTTTTCGTCCAAAATACGCTTTATGACAGGGGCATAGGTGCGAGTAGGGGAGAGAACCAATTCGCCAGCCTTGATAGGACTATCTTCAACCGCATCGGTCAGTTTATATTTACCGCTATAAATTAATTCTTCAGGCACAGCATGGTCGAAACTTTCAGGATATTTCTTTGCCAAATACTTTTCAAAAACATCATGACGAGCACTGGTTAATCCGTTGCTACCCATTCCGCCATTGTATTTCTTTTCGTAGGTTGCTTGTCCTGTAGAACTTAATCCCACGATAGCATCGCCTGGACGAATGTTTGCATTGTCAATAATATCAGAACGTTTCATACGACAAGTGACAGTCGAGTCAACGATAATCGTGCGAACCAAATCGCCAACATCAGCTGTTTCGCCACCTGTCGGATAAATACCGATACCCATTTCGCGCATTTCAGCCAGCAATTCGTCAGTTCCATTGATGATTGCTGAAATAACTTCACCTGGAATAAGCATCTTGTTGCGACCAATAGTTGATGAAACTAAGATATTATCAACCGCTCCAACACAAAGCAAATCATCGGTATTCATAACGATAGCATCTTGTGCAATGCCTTTCCAAACGCTCAAATCGCCTGTTTCTTTCCAGTACATATAGGCAAGCGAAGACTTTGTGCCAGCACCATCAGCGTGCATAATGTTACAATACTCGCCATCTCCACCTAAAATATCAGGAATAATTTTACAAAAAGCCTGTGGAAAAATTCCTTTATCTATATTTTTAATAGCGTTATGAACGTCTTCTTTTGCTGCGCTAACGCCACGCATTGCATATCTGTTATTCATTTATAGTATCTTTAATTATTTTTTTCCGTTCCAAATATCCCAACTTTCAAATGCTTGAAGCAATAACATTTCCAATCCATTCTTGACTACAGCACCATTTTCGGCACCTTTCGCCATGAATTGTGTAACATCAGGATTATAAAGTAAATCGTAAAGTAGGGTATGACTATCCATTGCCTCGTATGGTAATGGTAAATATTCTTCAACATTTGGATACATTCCTACTGGTGTACAATTGACAATTACATTAAATTCGTTGATAATCTTAGGCGAAATATCATTGTAAGTTAATCCAGCAATGTTCTTACGTCTTGAAACATATTTTGTTTCAATTCCCAAAGAAGCTAAACCATAGCTAATAGCTTTTGCTGCGCCACCCGTTCCCAAGATAAGTGCCTTCTTATGATAACGTTCTAAAAGCGGTTCTATGCTCTTTGTAAATCCAATAACATCGCTGTTATAACCTTTTAAATAGACTTTGTTTCCATGATGCTCTACTTTTACAACATTAACAGCGCCAATAGCTTTGGCTTCTGGACTAAGCGCATCAAGATATTTTATGATTTGCTCTTTGTATGGAATGGTTACATTGAACCCTTTTAAGTTTGGAGTCGTATTAATTATCTCCATAAGATCGGCAATATTCGAAATTTCATAATTCAAATATTGTGCATCAATACCTTCATTCTGAAATTTTTCATTAAAGTATTCTTTAGAAAAGGAATGTTCTAAAGGGTATCCAATAAGTCCATATTTATCCATAAGCCATAAATTTTATTTTTCAGCAATATACATGGTACATATACCAAAAGTCAATCGCTTAAAAGAAGTTTTGGCAAAGCCTGCTTCTTTTAATATTTTCATCATCACTTCTCCTTGTGGAAAAGCTGCAATCGTCTTATTCAAGTAATCGTATGCACCGCTATCTTTCGAAATTAAGCGTCCATAAGTAGGCAAAACTATCTTTGAATAGAGTTTAAACAATTGCTTCATTGGGAATTTCACAGGTGTGGTAAGTTCTATAATGCAGAGGTGTCCGCCTTTTTTAAGCACTCGACACATCTCGGAAAGTCCTTTATCTAAGTCTTGAAAGTTTCTAATTCCAAAAGCCGCAGTAACAGCATCAAAGGTTTCGGAAGGGAAAGTAAGGTTCAAACAATCTTCTTTTTGAAAAGAAATGGTTTGATTAAGTCCTATCTTTGCTACCTTTTGTCGGCCTATTTCCATCATACCTTCGGAAATATCAGCACCTATAAGTGTCTTTGGATGGAGCATTTGAGAAGCTAAAATGGCAAAATCTCCAGTTCCTGTTGCAATATCAAGCATTTGTTTAGGAGAAAAAGGAGCAAGTTGCATGATAGCTTTGCGTCGCCAACCTTTATCAATATTCCATGACAATCTATGATTTAAAGTATCGTAAGTAGGGGCAATGTTATCAAACATCGCCTCTACTACTTTTCCTTTTTCCTCAGTACTATTATAGGGCTTAATTTTTTCTTGATTATACACGTTCTGTGTTATTTAAGAATTTATTTCCTTCAGTATTTTGAGCCTCATTTACTTTCTTGATGCAAGATATTCACTTACATTTTTCTCAATGCGCTTTGCCAAGTCTGTTGTATCTGTTGCTTTTACAAACTTTTCACCTGTAATATGCTCGTAAAGTTCAATGTATCTGTCGCCTACGCTTGTTGCATATTCATCGGTAATCTCTGGCATAATCTGCCCTGGTTCGTTCATAAAGTTATGTTCAATCAGCCATTGACGAACAAATTCTTTTGAAAGTTGCTTCTGTGGTTCACCCTTTTCAAACTTTTCTTCGTAACCATCAGCATAGAAGTATCGACTTGAATCTGGAGTGTGAATTTCGTCAATAAGGTAGCATTTTCCATTACGCTTACCAAATTCGTATTTTGTATCAACAAGTATCAAGCCTTTTTCAGCTGCCATTTCTTGACCACGTGCAAAAAGTTTGCGTGTCCAATCTTCGATTGTATTGTAGTCTTCTTCAGAAACAATGCCTTGTTTGATAATTTCTTCGCGAGAAATATTAAGGTCATGACCTTCGTCTGCCTTTGTTGTAGGAGTGATAATTGGTTCAGGGAAACGTTCGTTTTCACGCATTCCGTTAGGAAGTTTTACACCACAAATTTCTCTGCAACCTGCTTTATATTCTCTCCATGCTGAACCTGTCAAAATAGAACGAATTATCATTTCTACTTTGAAACCTTCACATTTCAAGCCAACTGTTACCATTGGGTCTGGTGTAGCTAATTTCCAATTTGGGCAAATATCAGAAGTTGAGTCTAAGAATTTAGATGCAATCTGGTTTAAAACCTGACCTTTGAAAGGGATACCTTTAGGTAAAACAACATCGAAAGCAGAGATGCGGTCAGTTGCAACCATGACGATTAAATCATCGTTGATATTATAAACATCACGAACTTTGCCATGATATACTTCATTTTGTCCTTCGAATTTAAATTCGGTCTTAGTTAGTGCATTCATTTTTATATTTTTTTGAATCCGATTTATTTCATCTTGACTTATCGTATGCGTCGTAAGCGTTTACAATTCTTGTAACAAGTTTATGGCGTACGATATCTTTTTGGTCAAGATTTATGATTGATATTCCATTTGTTTCTGTTAAAATGTCAATGGCTTCTTTCAAGCCACTCTTTTGATTATAGGGAAGATCTATCTGTGTTAAATCCCCCGTGATAACCATTTTTGAGTTCATTCCTAAGCGTGTTAAGAACATTCTTATTTGTGCTGTAGTAGTATTCTGCGCTTCATCGAGTATGACAATTGCATCATTAAGCGTGCGTCCACGCATAAAAGCGAGAGGGGCTATCTGAATGATATGCTTATCCATCATTTCTTGTAGTTTTGCAGCTGGAAACATGTCCTCAAGTGCATCGTATAATGGTTGCAAATAAGGGTCTATTTTATCTTTCATATCGCCTGGAAGAAAGCCTAATTTCTCGCCAGCTTCTACTGCGGGACGTGATAAAATTATTTTCTTTACCTCTTTTCCTTTTAAAGCTTTAACAGCAAGTGCAATGCTTAAATAAGTTTTACCAGTTCCAGCTGGTCCTACGGCAAAAACCATATCGTTTTTATTAAAAGCATCAACTAAATCTTGCTGATTTTTAGAACGACTTTTAATAGGCTTGCCCGAAACAGAATAGACGATAACACCTTTTACAGCGTTTATTTTTGCTTGTTTTCCATTGACAATGTCAAGTATATCTTCTTCGGTAATGACGTTATATTTTGCAATATGTTTGCAAATACGTTCAATATCCTCTTCGAATTTTGCCATTTGCTCTTCATCTCCAAGCACTTTTAGTACATTGTCGCGTGCAACAATTCTCACTTTTGGGAAGAGAGACTTTATTATTTGCAAATGTCCATTACCAACTCCGTAAAATAATACAGGGTCAATATCTTCAAGAATAATATGCTTTTCTATCAATTTTCCGTCTATATTAATAATGGTGCAAAGTTAATATAAATTCGTGAACCTCGCAAATAAATATCAATTCTTATAAAACGAATTATGAAAAAAATTAGTACCTTTGCGGCAATGAAAAATAAACGAAAGATAACAAAGAATAATTTTCTTATAGGTTTTATGATTGCAACAGCTATCCTTGCTCTTATAAGGCTTATTTTCCCTTCAATAGCAGGTAAAACTTATTCTCTTAAAGAAGAAATTTCAACAAAATATATAAACAAAACATTATCAAGTAGTTCTATATTTCAAGAGGAATCTAATTCGATTAAAATTAATAAACAAGCTTATCTACCTCCATTAAGCTACACAAACTTTTATAATCGCGATGGAAAAGAACGCATTTCACGTATTAATAGTGTGGCTGACTATGATGTAAGTTTCCCAGATTCTCAACATGTACAAGTTGCAGCTGCTTTAAAATATGCTGTTCCTGCTGTTGAAAATAGGATAGATGCTGAAAAAAGAATAAAAGAACTTGTTTATATAGGTAGCAATCCTTTTTATGAAGTGAAGAAATTATCGAATAGTGTGCCATATTTAGTTCCACGAGCTTCTATTTTGCTTCAAGATATTGGACGGAATTTCTTCGATAGCCTACAAGTCAAGAATATTCCTTTAAATAAATTGTTAGTAACAAGTGTTTTACGAACAAAAGAAGATATAAAAAATTTGCAAAAACACAATGGTAATGCAACTGAAAAAAGTTGTCATTTGTACGGAACAACCTTTGATATTGCTTATAACAAATATAGAGCAATTACTCGACCTGTTAGAGATGATACTTTAAAATGGGTTTTGAGCGAAGTACTAAACGATATGCGGAAACAAGGAAGATGCTATATAAAATATGAAAAGCGACAAGGTTGTTTCCATATTACAATTCGATAAAAAATACGCATACCGAAAGAGGAGGTGGGGGGTATGCGTATTTTTTATGTTTTTTCTTATTCTATTATGATATGATTATCTTTGATAGGAATTGATACTCCAGCATCAAATAGTCGATTGAAAACTTCTGCATTTCCAGCACGTCGGTAAACAACATAAGCATATTGTTTTTTGTCTTTATCGGAGAATCCCATTTGTATGATAGCACCTAAGGTATCGTCATTATAATCTACAATATTTAATTGTACCCCATTGCTAATAGTCAGCGTATTTTGCTTTACATCATATCGGAAATCATTCTCGTAAGTTACAGTTTTACCTTTTGCAGATGAAAAGAAGAAGGAGTTGCATTTTCCATCTTTAAAATAGTAACTAATCGGACTAGTACCTATGAGCATAGCATGATAGTCTTTATCAAACAATGTTCCATCTTCATTAATTATTCGAGTAGACAAACAAAACAAACCACCCGAAGACGTAAGTTCTTTGAATTCTTTTTCAGTAAGTTTTCTTACCTTTTTAGCATAACATTCTCCCTTTTTATTAAAAGCAAAACCAACAATAGGAGCTACACCTGCTAATTGTTCTCCTTGATTTTGTTTTGTAGTTTTACAAGCAGTTGCAGCTATTGTAAGCCCAATGCAACTTAACGCAAATACGAGCTTATGCTTTATCACTTTATTCATATATTTTATGATTTAAATTTTAATCCATATTTTGTTTTCAGACGGCAGGGTAGGAAATACTTTCAAGTAATTACACTACTACATTTTGCAAATATACAGTAAAAAAATGATTCTACAAACAATCTGATAAGATTATCAAAGGATTTATCTTTTTAGGTACAGCGGAAAGTTAAGTTGTATTAAAATAAGCGGCTATTGTTGATAATTCCGATATTAGTTGGGTAGAAATCCTTATTTTTGTAGCAAAATAGACAAAAACAAATATGAAAAAACTATCTTCTATAGGAATAAAAAATGGTATAGTAGTATGTCTTATGGGGGCTATAACCGCTTGTAAATCAAATATAACAACTATTGGTGATGTTGATGCAAATAAGTTTGAAAAAACGATTCAAAGTAATCAAATTCAACTTTTAGATGTGCGTACTGACAAGGAATATTCGGAAGGGCATATTGCAAGTGCAAAGAATATAGATGTACTGCAAGATAATTTTGCGGAGAAGGCGGTAGCAACTTTAAATAAGAAAAAAACAATTGCCGTTTATTGCCGTTCTGGTAAGCGTTCAGCAAAGGCTTGCGAAATTCTCAAAGCAAAAGGTTTTAAAACGATTAACTTATTAGGTGGTTTCTTGGATTGGCAAGCTAGAGGAAAAGCAGTAGAAAAATAACGCAATCTTTTGGAATTACAATTTGAATGACTTAAATTAGCGTCAAAAGTGCCTATTTAAGCCTCCTAAATAGGCACTTTTTAGTTTCAAAGAACATTCTTCGTTTTTAAAAGGGAATTTTTGGGGAAACTTAATCTATTTAATTTCCCGAAGATTTCATGAAGAATTTCAATTTATTTTTTGTCCAATGCAGAATAGATGCTATTATTGCTGACATATTCGGGGACTATTTCTTTCATTTTCTTCACAATTTCCATATTGTTATATGTATGGCTAATGCGAATTAATTCTTCTATATCAGTGTTTACAGAATTGTAATCGTATTCACGCACTTGTGCTATGCGAATTTTTTCGTGGAAACTTGGCAATGTATTTTCTGTGGTACTCAACACCTCTTCATAGAGTTTTTCGCCTGCGCGTAATCCTGTATATTCTATATGAACATCGTCTGCGCCAGAAAGTTTTATCATTCTCTGTGCCAAATCAGCAATTTTTACAGGTTTACCCATATCGAATACTAAAATTTCACCACCTTTTCCATGTGTTCCAGCTTCTAAAACTAATTTGCATGCTTCAGGAATAAGCATGAAGAAACGTATAATTTTTGGGTCGGTAACAGTTACTGGACCGCCTGCTTTTATTTGTTTTTTGAATAGAGGAATAACTGAACCATTGGAACCAAGAACGTTTCCAAATCGTGTTGTAACAAATTGAGTTCCAGAAACTACTCCATTTTTATTTAAGCTAATATTTAAGCTTTGACAATAGATTTCACATATACGTTTAGAACACCCCATAACATTGGTAGGATTGACAGCCTTGTCTGTAGAAATCATCACAAATTTTTTCACACCATGCTTAACGCTAAGGTCGGCAATAACTTTTGTTCCCCAAATATTATTTTGAACGCTCTCAGAAGGATTATTCTCCATCATCGGCACATGCTTATAAGCTGCAGCGTGGAACACATATTCTGGTTTATATTGCTTAAAAATGGACTCCATTCGGTCGAAATTAGCAATGTTTGCAACAATGGTTTCAACCTTAATGTTCGCAAAATCAGAGTGCATCATTAAGCGAATATCGTGTTGAGGCGTTTCGGCTTGGTCAATTAAAATAAGTTGTGCTGGTTGATAGATTGCTACTTGACGTACCATTTCCGAACCTATAGAACCAGCCGAACCTGTTATCATGATACGTTTATCTTTCAGCAATCCTCCAATAGCGTCCATATCGACAGTTATTTCATCACGAGGCAATAGGTCTTCAATGCTTATTTCTTTCAATTGAACATGCTCAAAATCTTCTTTCCCACTCCATTCTTTCGACATTTCAGTAATGTAAATTTGCACTTTCGCATTGATTAATAAATCCTGCAAATGTGTGTCATCACGAAAACGTTTAACCTGAAGCGGAGAAACCAAAACCGCTTGAATGTCCATTTCATGAAGATGCTCCTCAAAGAATTTATCTATGATAAAGATTTTTTCGCCCATTAGGGTTTTACCAAAATACTTTTCATCATGTGAAATAAATCCTTTTAATAAGAATTTTGTTTTTTTATCGTTGTGAATATTGGTAGCTAACCCTATTCCACCTTCATGAACACCATAGATAAGAGTACGCAATTTTTGATTGGGATTCATGGTAACATCGTAAATTGTCTTTACCAAAATACGAAAAGTTATCATTCCGATGGTTGCAACAAGATACATTGCTGCTATTTGCCGACCTTGTAATGGTACAAAATTCATTTTCCACGCAAAAATCATATAATGCATAACTTCTGCTAATGAAAGAGATAATAACATTGCTAAACTTACACGCTGCAAATCAACGAAAGAAGAATAACGTATGATACCCGAATAAGTACGGAAAACCCTAAAGCCTACAAGGTTAAAAACCATGTAAACAAAAATAGTTTTAGTCAATAAATAAATATGTTCAACAGCAATTGCACCATGATAGTAAAGCCAGAATATCAGCAATCCTGAAAAATAGCATATCATACTATCAATCAATAAAATTGTCCAATATGGTAAAGCTTTTCTAGAGAAATACCATCTAAAAAAATTCATATAAATATTCATATTAAAAAAAATGCAACTATGCGTTAATATCAGTTTGATTTTTTTTGTCATTATTGTGCAAAAGTACAAAAAAATATCAAAACACCAAATGATACATTATAGTATTTCAAAATAAAAGAAATGTACAAATCAGAATTTAAAGCCAATTAACAAACGTTTTTTCAATATCTCAATAAAAATATCTAACTTTGCATTACAATAAACTATATAAATGACAAATGGAATATAAGAAAACCAATATTGAGGGGGTTTGGATAATGGAACCTAAAGTTTTCAACGATAACCGTGGATACTTCTATGAAGTATGGAAACAATCTGATTTTGACAAAAATATAGGAAAGCATGTAGAATTTGTTCAAGATAACGAATCAAAATCTACCTTTGGAGTGTTGCGAGGTCTTCACTATCAAAAAGGAGAATATTCACAAGCAAAGTTGGTACGAGTACTAAAAGGAAAAGTATTAGATGTTGCTGTTGATTTAAGAAAAGACTCCCCTACCCTTGGGAAATACGTTATGGCAGAATTGTCCGACGAAAATAAACGACAATTTTTTATTCCTCGTGGCTTTGCCCATGGTTTTTTGGTTTTGTCAGACGAAGCAATATTCACCTACAAAGTAGATAATGTGTATGCTCCACAAAGCGAAGCTGGCATTAGATGGGACGATGAAACCATTGGGATTGAATGGCCTATTGACATGAATAAAGTCATCACATCTGAAAAAGACAACCATGCTGCAGCTTGGAAAGATGCTGAATTATTCTAATATAGAAGCATAATAGAATGAAAAAAAATCGAGTCTTAATACTATTTTTTTCAATCTTGCTTTTCGTAAGTTGTACCGATAAAGCAAAGGAAGATAATCCCGAAGAAGATTTGAAAGCAAAAGAAATGTTTCAAGGGCTTTGGGTAACTGAAGAAGACGATGTTCCTGCCCTTATGGCAAAGGGGGATAGTATTTTTTATCCAGACTCTGCAAGTATGTCTGTAAAGTTTTGGATTTATCAAGATTCGTTATTTTTGAAAGGACAAAATAAAAATAGCTATAAGATAACAAAGCAATCAGACAATATTTTTGTCTTTCTAAACAATAATGGCGAAGAAGTAAAATTAGTAAAAAGCAAAAATAAAGACCTGAAAGCCTCATTTGGTTATCAAGTTTATGCGATGAATACATTTTTACATGATGAAGCTGACACAACAGTAAGAACGAGTTTTGGCTATTTTGATAGCAAAATCAAGGTCAAAACCACATCTGATAGGGTTATAAAATCAACATTCAATGAAAACGGAATGGAAGTAGATAACACTTATCTTGATAATGTTGCTTCCGTAAATATCACAAATCATGGAACAAAAATCTTTGCACATGATTTCAAAAAGCAAGAATTTGCATCACTAATAGATAGGAAATTCTTGGAAAAAAGTATTTTACGCAGATTTGAATTTAATAGAGCAGACGAAATGGCACTCTATTACGATGCTATTATTGGTATTCCAGATGCATCAACAAGCTATGTGATAGAAATTCGAATAACAAATGATGGAAAAACATCAATGAAAATGAGTTAGGTTTTACTATCAACTAAAAGAAAATAGCCATACCAAAGATATAATTAAAACGATTTTATGAAAGAAAATAAGAAAATTCAGGAAGAACAAATTTTAGTTAGAGTTACAGGACAAGATAGACCAGGTCTCACTGCATCGATAATGAGCATTTTGGCAAAGTATGATGCAAGGGTATTAGATATTGGACAAGCTGATATTCATGCTACACTTTCGCTTGGTATCTTAATCCGTACAAATGAAGATAATTCAGGAAAAGTAATGAAAGACTTACTTTTTAAAGCAACAGAATTAGGAGTCAATATCGGTTTCTCTCCCATTTCTGATGAAGAATATGAAGAATGGGTTGACCAACAAGGCAAAAATCGATATATTTTAACTATCATAGGACGCTCACTTTCAGCAGAAAATATTGAAGCAGCTACTAAAGTTATTGCTAATCAAGATATGAATATCGACTCTATTGTACGCCTTACAGGTCGCCAAAGTATCGTACGCAAGGATACGAATGTACGTGCTTGTATCGAGTTATCGCTTAGAGGAACACCAAATGATTATGTTCAAATGCAAGCAGACTTAATGAAAATGAGTCAAGAACAAGAAATTGACTTCTCGTTACAAAAAGATAATATGTATCGTAGAATGCGCCGTTTGATTTGTTTTGATATGGATTCAACATTAATTCAAACTGAATGCATCGATGAATTAGCTAAAAAAGCTGGTGTAGGCGAACAAGTTCAAAAAATAACAGAACGTGCCATGCGTGGCGAAATAGACTTTAAAGAAAGTTTTAAAGAGCGTGTTGCACTTCTAAAGGGACTTGATGCAAGTGTGATGCAAGAGATTGCCGATAATTTTCCTATCACTGAAGGCGTTGATAGATTAATGAGTGTGCTAAAAAATTGTGGATATAAGATTGCTATTCTTAGTGGAGGATTCACTTTCTTTGGCGAATATTTACAACGAAAGTATAATATTGACTACGTTTACGCTAATGAATTGGAAATAGACGAAAACAATAAATTGACTGGAAACTTCGTTGGCGAGATAGTAGATGGTCGTAGAAAAGCTGAACTTTTGAAACTTATTGCGCAAGTAGAGAAAGTAAATTTAGCACAAACCATTGCTGTTGGTGATGGCGCAAACGACCTTCCTATGCTTGCAGAAGCTGGTTTGGGAATTGCTTTCCATGCAAAACCAAGAGTAAGAGAGACCGCAGAACAAAATATTAATGTCATCGGACTTGATGGAGTACTTTATTTCTTAGGATTCAAAGATAGTTATCTTGGCGAAGCTGGAAGAATGTAAATTACCAACGACCGATATGAAAACCGAAGAAAAAATGTCTTTATACGAAATATTAAACCATCGTAGAGCCATTAGGCATTATGATTCTACCAAAACTCTTGACACAGAAAAGGTAAAAGAGTGCATAAAAATGGCAACATTGGCTCCAACAAGTTCAAATATGCAACTTTGGGAGGCTTACCATATAACAAATAAAAATGTTTTAGAGAAACTTTCTGTTGCTTGTTTAGACCAATTAACGGCAACATCAGCGCAACAAATGGTTGTATTTGTTACACGACAAAGTTATTTTAAACGCCACGCCAATGCTGTAAAGGAGTTTGAACGTGAAAATATCAAGTGTCATAGCCCATTAGAAAAGCAAGCTAAAAGAATAAAGAAATGGGATATTTATTACGGAAAACTGATGCCTTTTTTGTATGCTCGTTGCTTTGGTATATTTGGATTAGGCAGAAAAATCCTTGCGCAATGTATTGGATTGTTCCGCCCTATTGTACGTCAAGTATCTGAAAATGATGTTCGCGTAGTTGTAAACAAAAGTTGTGCGCTTGCTGTTCAAACCTTTATGCTCGCTATGAGCGAAGCAAATTATGATACATGTCCATTGGAAGGGTTTGATAGTAAGTTAGTTAAAAAGGCTTTAGGTTTACCTTATGATTGCGAAATCAACATGTTGATAACTTGCGGCGTCCGTTTACCTGATGGAGTTTGGGGCGAACGATTCCGCATTCCGTTCGAAGAAACTTATCATCAAATATAAATTGAAAGGTAATAGATATTTGATTTTCCAATAAAAGGCAGCATTTTCAATAATTTTGAGAATACTGCCTTTCTTATTTCATGCGATTAAGCGTGTTAGAACGATGAGATGAGGCCTGTATTTGCCAACAAATATGCAGCAATAGCAAGCAAAATAACACCAACAACTGCTTTAAACAAACAGCTTGTAATCTTTTTTATTGCTAAAAATCCTATTATAATAAGGATAATAGTGCCCAAATAATTTCCTATATGTTCCATATTATTTACTTTCAAATAGTCGTTTAAAACCTGCTGGAATATATGTACTAAATTCCATTGGCTGACGAGTTATGGGGTGATAGAAGCACAACATGTAAGCATGCAAACACAATCGTCGCAAAGGATTATCGCCATTTCCATATTTATTATCGCCGCATACAGGGTGATTCATATCAGCTGCGTGAACACGGATTTGATTTTTTCTACCAGTATCTAATTTAAATTCCACCAATGAATGCGAATTGCTGCGCTTTAAAACACTGAAATGAGTAACGGCATATTTTCCTCCATTGTCGAAAGGAGAACTATAAGTTACATAAGCCTTATTATCTTTCAGCCAATTAGAAATCGTTCCACTATCATCTTCCATAATTCCGCTTAACACGGCAACGTATCTTCTATCGTAAACTATGTTATGCCACTCATGTTCAAGGATTTGTTCGGCTTGCATATCCTTGGCATAAATCATTAAACCCGATGTATCACGGTCAAGACGATGCACTACATGAGCAGTACACTTTTGTTTTGATTTCTTAAAATAATCGTCAAGAACTTTTTTCACATTCAAAGACGCATGTCCTGCCTCCATTGAAAGAATGCCTTGTGCTTTTTCTATGACGACAATGTACCTATCTTCGTATAAAAGCTTGACATAGCGACTTTGGAATTGGTCATTTTTCTTACTTGTACTAACAGAAATTTTATCACCAGCATGTAATTCGTAGTTAAATTGGGTAACGATTTTTTTATTAACCATGATACCACGATTTTGCAAAGTAGCCTTAATTTTTGATTTACTTTGCTTTACATTCGCCAATAACCATTCTAAAAGCAGCGCATTCTCTTGTACATTCAGTTGAACATACTTTTCCTTTTTCTGATATGGTTTTTGATTTCTCATTTATGGAAATATAAAAGGAAAGTCATAGGACTATTTCCCACAGCTTCCCTTTATTTATTATAAACCTAACTTTGAGATAAGTTCTTCGGAAGAAACAAGTGTTTGTTCACCCGATTCCATATCTTTCAAAGTTACTTTTCCTTGTTCTATTTCACTATCACCAGCTAATACAACAAAAGGAATATTCTTTGCATTGGCGTATGCCATTTGCTTTTTCATTTTTACCGAGTCTGGGAAAATTTCAGTTCGTATGTTTGCTTTGCGTGCTTGTGCAACAAATGGCAACACATAGTTCATTTCTTTTTCACCAAAGTTGATAAACAAGAGTTGAGTACCCGTTACGCTTGACTTTGGATATAAGTCCAAAGTGTTTAAAACGTCATAAATACGGTCAGCACCGAAACTAATTCCAACACCAGAGAGTCCTGGCATACCGAAAATTCCTGTAAGATTGTCGTAGCGTCCACCACCTGTGATAGAACCAATTTGAACATCTAACGCCTTAACTTCAAAGATTGCCCCTGTATAGTAGTTCAATCCACGTGCCAAAGTAAGGTCCAGTTCAATCTCATTCTTTAGGTTTGTTTTCTTTAAAGCATCAAGAATATAGCGAGATTCTTCCACACCTTTCATTCCGATTTCGCTATTTGACAACACCTTAGCAATGGTATCGAGCTTTTCATCATTCGTTCCGCTCAACTGAATAATTGGTTGCAACTTCTCAATAGCATCGGTTGGTATGCCCTCTTTGGCGAGTTCAGCATTCACACTTTCCAATCCTATCTTATCCAATTTATCAATTGCGGTGGTAATTTGTACAATTTTATCAGCTTCACCAATAACTTCTGCAATACCAGATAGTATTTTTCTGTTGTTTATTTTGATTTGCACACGAATGCCAAACTTTGCAAAAACCGTATCAATGATTTGCATTAGTTCGACTTCATTGAGCAATGAGTCTGACCCAACAATATCGGCATCGCATTGATAGAACTCGCGATAACGTCCTTTTTGTGGGCGGTCAGCACGCCAAACAGGTTGAATTTGATAGCGTTTGAATGGCATTTGCAATTCCTCACGGTGCATTACGACATAGCGAGCAAATGGGACTGTTAAGTCATAGCGCAATCCTTTTTCTGCAACTTTGGTCTGTAATTTAAGCGGATTACGTTCTAATAACTCGTCATCTTTTGTATTTTTAAGAAAATCTCCAGAATTTAATATTTTGAAAAGCAACTTGTCGCCTTCGTCCCCATATTTTCCCATGAGTGTTTGAAGGGTTTCCATTGCAGGAGTTTCAATTTGTTGAAATCCATAAAGTGCATATACGCTCTTTATTGTATCAAATATATAATTTCGTTTTGCCATCTCGTCGGGTCCGAAATCTCGTGTACCCTTTGGGATAGAAGGTTTATTTGCCATATATTTATTATCGTATAATGGTTTGTTCTCGGTCTGGTCCAATAGAAATTACACCGATTTTTGTTTCAAGGAATTGCTCAAGGAATGCTACATAGTCGTTAAATTCCTTTGGGAATTGTGCTTCACTTGTAAATTTTGTCATATCTGTTTTCCAACCTTTCAATTCCTTATAGATTGGTTTAACATCTGAAATGTCGTAAGGCAATTCGTCAGTTGTTTCGCCATTTGGCAATTCATAACCCACGCAAGCCTTGATGGTTTCGAATGTATCAAGTACATCGCTCTTCATCATGATAAGTTCTGTAACTCCATTCACCATTATAGAATAGCGAAGTTGTACCAAATCTATCCAACCACAACGACGTTCTCTGCCCGTAACAGCACCATATTCGTGTCCTAAATCACGCATTTTCCCACCTGTTTCATCAAACAATTCTGTTGGGAAAGGACCCGACCCGACACGCGTACAATACGCTTTCATAATGCCAAACACATTACCAATTTTATTAGGACCAATGCCTAATCCTGTACAAGCACCTGCGGAAATGGTATTTGATGAGGTTACGAAAGGATAAGAACCAAAGTCTACATCAAGCATTGTGCCTTGTGCGCCTTCGCAAAGAATACTCTTTCCATTGCGCAAAGTATGGTTGATTTCATGTTCAGAATCCACAAAACGGAAGTTCTTCATGTATTCTATACCTTCCAACCATTGTTTTTCAATTTCCTCAAAGCCCTCAAAGTCAGTCCAATTCATAGCAGCAAGCATCTTCAAATGACGCTCTTTATGCTTCTCATATTTACTTTCAAAGTCTTCAAGAATATCTCCAACACGCAAACCATTGCGACTTGTTTTATCGGTATAAGTAGGACCGATGCCTTTACCCGTAGTACCTACCATTTCTTTTCCCTTTGCAGCCTCGTTAGCTTTATCGAGAATTCTGTGAGTAGGCATGATTAAATGTGCCTTTTTAGAAATGTAAAGTCTTTCAAAAAGAGGGTGTCCTGAGGCTGCCAAATCTTTTGCTTCATTCATAAACAAATCTGGTGCCAACACTACCCCATTGCCAATGATATTGATTTTTCCTCCTTGGAAGATACCAGATGGTATAGAACGTAGTACATATTTCTGACCTTCAAATTCCAAAGTATGACCTGCGTTTGGACCACCTTGAAAACGGGCCACAACATCATAGCGCGGTGTGAGTACATCGACTATTTTTCCTTTACCTTCATCGCCCCATTGTAAACCCAATAGGACATCAACTTTACCTGTTTCCATTAATTCTTATCTTGTTTCTTATTTTTTGCTTTATTTTGTTCACGCAATAGCTTGGTATGGCACTTAGAACAGACACCATATATATATAGCGAAAATCCATCTTTGCGGAACCTTGATAATTTTGTGTCTGCAATAGCCGCCGTAATAGGTTCGGAATCTATTTCAGTAACAGTCCCACAGACTGTGCATATCTGGTGAATATGGTCATCATTATTGTAACAGACTTCATATTTTGTCTGCCCAATAAATCGATGACGCACTACTAAACGTAACTCTATGAAGAGCCGCATTGTGTTATACAATGTAGCGCGTGATACTCTGAAACTGTCTTTTAGCATTTTAGCACTTAACTCTTCGAGTGAAAAATGCCCTTGCATATCATAAACAGCATCAAGAATGGCAAAACGCTCGGTAGTTTTTCTATGATTATTCATCTCAAGATAACTATCGAGAATGCCTCTAACTTTTTGTTTGACTATATCTTTAGTCACGACTAACTGATTAAATTTCCTACAAAGTTAGGAATTTTTAATCACAAAGTCTAAATAAGGCAAATAAAAAAAAGTTAAACCATAGCTTTCATGATACCGAAAAATGAAGTGCAAAGAAGAAATGCGATAATCTAACTAATATCCTCATTTTCTAAAGTGATTGTTTTGCGGTTCAATAGAGCCTATTTTGCACCTCAAAAGAGCCTATTTTGCACCTCAAAAGCTACTGTTTTACTTCAAAAACAATTTCCAAGTGCGCCCCCTCTGCTCAATATGGTCATTTATGCAAACTTTCTAATTCTGTGTAAAAGTTCGAATTGTCTAAATAGAAGTACGCTATCAATCTTTATCCTCCCAAAAATTGATTTTATTAATACAAAAAGCCGATAAGAATTTGTAAGTTTCGTTTTTTTTCTCTACTTTTGCACATTGTAATAACATTGTGCAATTATAAAAAAGAATTTACTTTTTAAGCACAAACAATCATAGGGAGGGACAAAAAATGTCTATTTCGAAGACAAGGCAAATGTTTGTAGATGTGGCACGACAAATTTTTGCAAAAAAAGGAATTGCCAACACCACAATGAACGATATTGCGGAAGCCTCAGGAAAAGGTCGCCGCACGCTTTACACCTACTTCAAAAGTAAGGACGATGTTTACTATGCGGTCATCGAAGCCGAATTAGAAAGGTTATCTGAAAAACTTGACGAAGTAGCTGCAAAACATATTTCGCCACACGATAAAATCATTGAACTCATTTATACCCACCTTAGTATGATAAAAGAAACCGTTATGAGAAACGGAAACCTCAGAGCGGAATTCTTTAGAAATATATGGATGGTGGAAAGAGTACGCAAAAATTTTGACGAAGACGAAATAGAACTTTTCCGAAAGGTATATACCGAAGCAAAAGCTGACGGCGATTTTGATATAGACAATGTGGAACTCGTTGCTGACATTACCCACTATTGTATCAAAGGATTGGAAGTACCATTTATTTACGGCCGATTGGGACACGGATTGACCGAAGAATCAAGCCGACCATTGGTGGCAAAAGTAGTCTACGGTGCGCTCGGAAATAAAGGTTTGAAGCCAAAACTAAACGACTAAGGCAACAACAAATAGATAAAAATAGAAACTAAAAATAAAAATTATGGGATTATTAAATGGCAAAACAGCACTTATCACAGGTGCTGCTCGCGGTATTGGAAAGGCAATTGCATTGAAATTTGCAGCAGAAGGCGCAAACATTGCATTCACAGACCTACAAATTGACGAAAACGGAAAAGCTACAGAAACTGAAATCACTGCTTTAGGCGTAAAATGTAAAGGATATGCAAGCAACGCTGCCGACTTTGAACAGTCAGCAGAAGTTGTAAAACAAGTAAAAGAAGAATTTGGAAGCATTGATATTCTTGTAAACAATGCTGGTATCACCAAAGACGGTCTTATGCTCCGTATGACAGAAGCACAATGGGACGCAGTGATTGGCGTAAACCTTAAGAGTGCTTTCAACTTCATACACGCTTGTGTACCAGTAATGATGCGCCAACGTGGCGGTAGCATCATCAATATGGCAAGTGTTGTAGGTGTACACGGAAACGCAGGACAAGCTAACTATGCTGCATCTAAGGCTGGTATGATAGCTCTTGCAAAGAGTGTTGCACAAGAAATGGGACCAAAGGGTATCCGTGCAAACGCTATTGCTCCTGGTTTTATCGACACTGCAATGACACAAGAATTATCAGAAGAAATCCGCAAAGAATGGGTTTCTAAAATTCCATTGCGCCGTGGCGGACAAACAGAAGATATCGCAAACACTGCACTCTTCCTCGCTTCAGACCTCTCAAGCTACATCTCTGGACAAGTACTCCAAGTTGATGGCGGTATGAACATGTAAAAATAATTTTGGAGTTTGTTAGACAAGTCGAACTGGTTAGACCAGTCAGACTTGTCAGACCTGTCCGACTCGTTTAACAAATCCCCAAAAACAACAGAAAAGGCCTCTTTTCTCAATAAAAATCCCCATGCAAGTACTTTACGAAGACAACCATATCATCATCGTTTACAAAGAAAGCGGAGAAATTGTCCAAGGCGATAAAACTGGCGACAAACCACTTTCAGAAACTGTAAAAGCATGGCTCAAAGAAAAATACGCCAAACCTGGCAATGTTTTCGTGGGTGTGGTACACCGATTAGACCGCCCCGTATCAGGAATCGTAGTATTTGCAAAAACATCAAAAGCACTCTCACGACTAAACGAAATGTTTAGAAAAGGAGAAGTAAAGAAAACCTATTGGGCAATGGTTCAAAATCCACCTCAAAAGCTCGAAGGAACAATAGAAAACTATCTTTTACGCAACGAAAAACAAAACAAAAGTTACGCTTACGAATACGAAAAGAAGGGTGCAAAAAAAGCGATACTAAAATATAAAACCATCGGACAAACAGAACGTTACACCCTACTCGAAGTAAATCTAATGACAGGACGCCACCACCAAATACGTTGCCAATTGGCAAACATGGGTTGTGTCATCAAAGGCGACTTGAAATACGGAGCAAAACGCTCCAATCCTGATGGGAGTATTTCACTACTTAGCCACAGCGTAGAGTTTATCCACCCCGTTAGCAAGCAACCTATCTCAGTGGTTTCCCCACTCCCCCAAGAAGCCGTATGGGATTCTTTCAGATAAAAATCTTTTCTCTTCTGACTGATTGGTCGGACTTGTCAGACTTGTCAGACCAGTCTGATTTATCTAACCACTTCGAATTATCGGACTAGTCTAACCAGTCCGACCAGTCAGACTAGTCCGACAACCCCTGACAAGCCCCCTCAGTCCTGCTCCCCACCCTTTAACTTACTTTTTTCGTAAATATCCACCATATTTAAAAATAATTCCGTAAATTTGCATTTCAAACGAAAATAGGAAAAATAACATATTATTATGTCAAAAAAATTCGCCGAACATAACGGATTGAACTTGGTTAATACCAACAAAGAAGTGTTAGACAAATGGAAGCAACAAGATATCTTCCACAAAAGTATAGACGAACGAGAGGGTGCACCTCAGTTCATCTTCTTTGAAGGACCTCCATCTGCCAATGGACACCCTGGCATACACCACGTTCTCGCACGCGCTATCAAGGATACATTCAATAGATACAAAACCATGCAAGGCTTCCAAGTACACCGCAAAGCTGGCTGGGATACACACGGACTCCCTGTAGAATTGGGCGTGGAAAAGGAATTGGGCATAACAAAAAAGGACATTGATAACAAACAATCGGACAGGTACATTTCAACAGAAGAGTACAACCACAAATGCCGAGAGAACGTTATGAAGTTCACAGAAGAGTGGCGACAGCTCACAGAACAAATGGGCTATTTTGTCGATTTAGACCACCCTTATATTACATACGACAACAAATACATTGAAACCCTATGGTGGTTGCTCAAGCAATTGTACAACAAGGGGTTACTTTATAAAGGATATACCATTCAGCCTTACTCTCCTGCTGCGGGTACGGGACTTTCAAGCCACGAGCTTAACCAACCTGGTTGCTACCGAGATGTAAAGGACACGACGGCAACGGTACACTTTGCTATCAACGAAACCGATTGGGCTGAATTCTGCAACAAGCACAATTTAAAGACCAACAATTGGGGAAAATCATCATTCCTCGCATGGACAACAACACCATGGACATTGCCTTCAAACACAGCACTTTGTGTTGGACCGAAGATTGAATACCTTATCGTAGAAACTTACAACCCATATACAGCCGAAAAAGTAACAGTGGTGATTGCTGAAAGCCGTCTTGCTGCTTACTTTAAAGCAGAAGGAGAAGTAAAAGAAGGCGAAATGCCAGAATTTAAAAGCGGCGACAAAGTAATGCCTTACCGTGTTTTGGGAAAGGTAAAAGGTACTGACCTTGAGGGCATTCACTACTCACAACTCATGAAATGGGTAAAACCAGTAGAACGCATCGGCGAGTTTGCACCTGCATTCGTAAACGATTACGCTCAACAACACAGCGAAAAAATATTCGAAAGCGAAGACGGTCGCGATAAATTTGTAGAAATGGAAAGCGAAGCCTTCCGCATTATTCTTGGCGACTACGTTACAACAGAAGATGGTACAGGTATCGTTCACATCGCTCCAACCTTTGGTGCCGACGACGCTAAGGTGGCTAAGGACGCAAAAATCCCTGCCCTATACTTGATTTCTCATAAGGGAGAAACACGCCCAATGGTAGATTTGCAAGGAAAATATTACCTCATTGACGAGCTTGATGCCAACTTCGTAAAACATTGCGTAGACCAAACAGCCTACGGAAAGCACGCTGGCGACTATGTTAAGAACGCATACGACCCACGCTTCAACCCTAATGGCGTATGGGATAAGGTAGCTACCGAAAAGTCTGAAGACTTGAATATTGTCATGTGTCTTGAGATGAAACAAGCTGGCGAGGCATTCAATATTCAGAAACATACCCACAACTATCCTCACTGCTGGCGTACCGATAAACCTATTCTTTACTATCCGCTCGATAGTTGGTTTATTAAAGACACCGCAAAGAAGGAACGAATGGTTGAACTAAATAAGACAATCAATTGGCAACCAGAGTCTACGGGAACTGGACGCTTTGGCAATTGGCTTGAAAATTTGAACGATTGGAACCTCAGCCGTTCACGTTTCTGGGGAACACCACTACCAATTTGGCGCGACGGAAAGCGCAACGAAAAGTGTATTGGGTCAGTAGAAGAACTTTATAACGAAATAGAAAAAGCTGTAAAAGCAGGCGTTATGAAGAGCAACCCATTGAAGGAACGTGGCTTCATCATAGGCGATTACAGCCAAGAAAACTATGACCGCATTGATTTGCACCGCCCTTACGTTGATGAAATCGTACTCGTTAACGACGAAGGCGAACCTATGAAACGTGAGGACGACTTGATTGATGTATGGTTTGACAGTGGTTCAATGCCTTACGCACAACTTCACTACCCATTTGAAGGCGAAATTTCGAAAGAAGGATTGGCTAAATTGGGTATGAAAGAAGAAGAATATCGCCAACAATTAGTAGCATCTAACTACGAAGGAATGGCTGTTCCACCAGCTTTCTACCCTGCCGATTTCATCAATGAAGGTGTAGACCAAACCCGTGGTTGGTTCTTTACACTTCACGCAATCGCTACAATGGTGTTCGACTCTGTGGCTTTCAAAAACGTCATCTCTACTGGTTTGGTCTTAGACGCTAAGGGAAACAAGATGAGTAAACACGTGGGCAACGTTACCAACCCATTCGAAATGATGGAAAAATATGGTGCCGACCCTGTTCGTTTTTACATGATGACCAACAGCGAGCCATGGGATAACCTAAAATTCGACCCAGAAGGAGTAGACGAATGCCGCCGTAAATTCTTCGGTACATTATATAATACATACAGTTTCTTTGCCCTTTATGCGAACGTAGATAAGTACGAAGCAAAAGAATTGGGCGAAAACACGCTTACAGACGATGCAACCGAAATTGACAGATGGATTATTTCAAAACTTAATTCATTGATAAAGAAGGTTACAGCCGAGCTCGAAAACTACGACCCAACACGTGCTGGACGCTTAATCGACAACTTTGTAAACGATGATTTAAGCAACTGGTATGTACGTTTGAATCGTAAACGCTTCTGGGGCAAGGAAATGAGCGGCGACAAACGCAGTGCTTACGATGCGCTTTACACTTGTTTGATGACCGTAGCAAAACTCATGGCACCATTAACTCCATTCTATGCTGACGAACTTTACCACGATTTGGGCGGTAAACTCGAAAGCGTTCACTTGGAAAAATGGGTAGTAGCCGATGAAAATGCGATTGATACCGACTTAGAAGCACGCATGGATATGGCTCAACGCATCACATCTATGGTCTTGGCTTTGCGTCGTAAAGTAAACATTAAGGTGCGCCAACCATTATCACAAATCATGGTACCACCAACCGACGACAAGCAACGACAACACATTGCAGCCATGGCTGACCTCATCAAGAGCGAGGTTAATGTAAAAGAACTTAATTTCGTTGAAGGTCAAAGCATTCTCGTGAAGAAAGTAAAGTGTAACTTTAGAGTCATGGGAAAGAAGTATGGCAAACTTATGAAAGACATTGCTGCAAAAATGAACAACCTCAATCAAGATGAAATTGCACAGTTTGAGCAAAGCGGAAACTATGCTTTCGAATTGCAAGGCGAAACCATTTCGGTTGATGTAGCCGATGTTGAAATCATCTCAGAAGACATGCCAGGCTGGTTAGTGAGCAACGAAGGCAATCTCACAGTGGCACTCGAAGTGGAACTTACCGAAGAATTGAAGAAGGAAGGTATGGCTCGTGAACTTATCAACCGTATTCAAAACCTTCGCAAAGAAACTGGTTTCGAAATTACAGACCGCATCATCGTTACAATAGCACCTAACGAAGAGACCACTGCAGCTATCAATGCTTTCGGTGAACTCATCAAAACACAGGTCTTAGCAAACGATATTATCATTGCAGAGAACAAAGGAACAGAAACAGAATTTGACGAATTTAAACTCAACATTCTTGTTGAGAAAGCATAAAAGTGAGGCGATAGGGCAGCAAATAACGCACACTGCCCCATCGCCAACCTCATAAACATAGAAATTATCAACCATTCATACCATTTAACTTACCATTTATGGAAGAAAAAAAGCGTTACAGCGACGAAGAACTCGAGGAGTTCCGCGCTATAGTATTAAATAAAATTGAAGTTGCCAAATCTGATTACGAGGAGACAATGAAGGTGTTGATGAACAAAAACACTAACGATGTAAACGATACCTCGCCTACCTACAAGGCTCTGGAAGAAGGCAGTACCAACCAAACAAAAGAAGAATTGGTGCAAATGGCACAACGCCAACAAAAATTCATACAAGGATTACAAGCTGCACTTGTTCGTATTGACAACAAAACTTACGGAATAGACCGCATAACAGGCGAACTCATTCCAAAAGAACGCCTCAGAATTGTACCACACGCAACATTGAGCGTAGCGTCAAAAGAGGCAAATAAAAACCATTAAGGTTTAAATGAATAACAAAAAGAAGCACATCATAGCAGCGGCAATTATCATTTTGCTGCTGCTAATTGACCAAGCAATAAAGATTGCGGTTAAACTTAATATGAACATTGGCGAAGAAATTGTCGTGTTCGATTGGTTTCGCATAGCCTTTATTGAGAATCGTGGCATGGCGTTTGGCATGGAATTAGGTAGCAAACTCTTCTTGAGCGTGTTCAGATTGATAGCCGTAGCCGCCTTGACATGGTATATATGGAAGAAAATTAAGGAAGGTGCCCGTATGGGATATATCGTAGTTTTAAGTATGATATATGCCGGAGCAGCTGGAAATATCATAGATTCACTCGTCTATGGCGAGATTTTCACCGCTTCAAATCCTTATTATCTAAATCTTCCCCCAGCTCATCTTGTTCCGTGGGGCGAGGGTTATGCCTCTATTTTAATGGGAAATGTTGTAGATATGTTCTCGTTCCCACTCTTTCACGGCACATTCCCCGATTGGTTTCCAATATGGGGCGGACAAGAATTCACGTTCTTTTCAGCTATTTTCAATTTTGCTGATGCGTGTATTTCTGTAGGTGTTACCATTCTTTTCCTTTTCTATCGCAACGATTTCAACAATATTCCTAATCAAAAAGACAAAGATTCGGACAGCAATATCAACACCAAGAAGGAAAAGAGTGGCACTATTGCTGAAACAGCTCATGATGCTGACACTATTGACCCAATATTTTAAGAAAAATAATGAATAGGTTGAACCTTTATACATACTGTTTGCAAAGAGCATGGCTACTTCTTATAGGCATGCTTTTATTGGTTTCATGTAAGCCAACTGTGCCTTCGGAGTATATTCAACCTGGAGAAATGGAAGATTTGCTCTACGATTACCATGTAGCAATGTCCATGGCGGAGCAACAAAACGTTTCATTCACCCAACAAGAGGCTTATAAATTGAAAGTTTTCGAGAAATATGATGTTACCGAAGCCGAATTTGACGATGCACTAAAATATTACATCAGACACACAGAGCAACTGAAAAAAATCTACGAAAATATTTCCAAACGCTTAGAAAACGAGGCACGCACACAAGGTTTGTCGGCTACCGACTTCTCACAATATGGTGAAGCATCACTCAATGGCGACACTACCAACGTATGGAACAAGACCAAAGCCCTCGTGTTACAACCACAAATTACACGCAATTACGAAAACTTTGAAATTAAAGTTGATACTGCTTTTCACCGTGGCGACCAACTTTCCTTAGAGTTCGACCCACAATTCATCGTCCAAGATGGTACACGTGAGGGAGTAGCAGTGTTCACTGTTACATTCAAAAATGATAGTATTGCTACACAAGCCGTACGTTTCTTTGATGCAGGACACCAAATTTTGACCATTTACGACGATAAAAAACTCGGTATCAAGCGTGTTCGTGGTTATTTCTATATGCCACAGCCAACAGAAACATCAACAACTTTCCGCTTACTTTTACTTACAAATATTAAACTTATTCGTATGCACGAGCAGAAAGAAAAGCACGAACAGATAGAAAATTCTGCTTTTGAGTCCGATTCAACCGAAACGACTGACCCTGTACGCATGGTAGGTGGCGAAAGAGTAAACAAAGAACAGAATGGTCCACCAGTAACTTTACAAAGCCACCGCACAGTAGACCAAGCTATGCGAGAACGAAACATACCAAGACCCACATCGCAATGAAACGTTTAGCTTTCAACCACATCAAATACGATACGTTCGACTATTCTCCAGGCATCATCGAAATTGAAGGCAACATGGTCGTGCGCACCTATCCGCTCATCGAAGAAATAGAGCAAACAGAATGGATTGGCGGAACAGCCTATTTGAAGAAGCAAAACAATAGGTTTCAGGCTTTCAAACAGGCTATTTTGATAAAAGAATAAAAACTTGAGGAAAACAGCTTTTTGACTTTTCATTCGCAAATAGCCAAAATATTGCCAATAAAAGTCAGATTAGATACTGTAGGACACATTAATAAACGAAGAAATAATAAGCAAAAATGCACTATATAATAGGTTTTTTACTAACGGCACTATCTTTTGGCTCACCTGTCCATATTCCCGTACAATTAGCGGGTAACTTTGGTGAGCCACGCCCCAACCATTTTCATGGCGGTATAGACGTAAAAACCGAACGAGGTGTAAATTTTGGCATCTACACCATTGCCGACGGCTACGTTTCACGAGCTATTGTGGGCGAATATGGCTTCGGTAAAGCACTGGTTATCGCCCACCCTAACGGCTATTCAAGTACTTATGTGCATCTCAATCGCTTCGCTCCACAAGTGCAAACAGCCGTAGAAAAATGGCAATACCAACACCATACATTCAAAGGCGACATACATTTTAAACCAGGCGAAATACCTGTGCGCAAAGGACAATTCATAGCTTTAAGTGGCAATACAGGCGCATCGAAAGGACCACACCTCCATTTAGAAATCCATAACACGGCAAATGATAACCTTATGGATCCTTTGAATTGGCTTTCACAAATAGCTCCCGACAGACAAGCACCAACCGCCTACTCGTTTAAAAGCTATCCACAGCGTGGAAAAGGTGTATTCCAAAATTCAACCGACTCTAAAATTTATACTTTTGGAACAAATCGCTACCGTGCTTGGGGGTTAGTTGGCTTTGGTACATGGGCTTACGACCACATGGACTCCGTTTACAATAACTACGGAGTGCGCTACACTGCACTTTATTGCGACGGCAAAAAAGTCTACGAAAGCGATGTAAACAACATACCAACCCAATGCAACCGCATGATAAATGTATGGGGCGACTTTGAGCATTATGCCAGCAGACGCATTTGGTATCTAAAGTCTTTCCGTGAAGCAGGCAATCGGCTACCATTCATAAAGACCGCAAAAAATGGAGGAATCATCAACTTTAACGAGCAACGTGAATACCATTTGCAGTACGTCTTCAAAGATTATTATGGCAATAAAACCGTTAAAGACATCTATGTGGTAGGCACACCGCAAACCATTCCTCCTGCCAATCCGATACAAGGAAGCTATGCTTTGCTTACCAATCGAGATAACCGCATTATGTTTGGCGCAGCCTTGCTCCATGTACCAGGAGATTTACTTGCACGTAACACTCTCTTGCAACCCTCGCAAAGCCATTTTGCCGATGCCCTTTCGGCAGCTTTCCGCTTTGCGCCTCTACAAGTTCCGCTCTTAGACTATACCGATTTAAGCATCAAGGTGGAACGCCCTGCTGCCAATCCACAAAAATATTATATCGCAGCACGCACCGCTCACACCGCAGCAGCCGAACCAGCACGCTATTGTGGCGGCAGTTTTGCAAATGGTTGGGTGAAAGGACGAGTGCGAGAATTAGGCTTAACCTACTTCATAGCCTACGACGACAAAGCCCCCAACATACACCAAACATCGGCAAACCCTACATTTCTTGCCTTCAAACTATCCGACAACCAAAGCGGATTAAACGGATATGAAGTCTACATTGACGATAAATTCGTGTTGTTTGAACAAGGAAAAGACCCATCAATCGTTTTCTGCGATTTACGAAAAACGCCGATAACACCTACAAAACAGCCACGTACGCTCAAAATTATGGCAACCGATAATCGTGGAAATGTAGCAAAATACGAGACAAAAATTACATATTAAACATTTAATTTTAAACTATATCATTATGAAGAAACTCCTTTTAGCAGTGATGCTTGTTTGTTCGTTCGGAACAGCAAAGGCATGTACCAACTTCATCGCAACAAAAGGTGCGACAACAGACGGCTCGGTCTATGTAACTTATAGTGCCGACGACTACGGATTGTTCACAAATCTCTGCCACTATGCTGCTGGAAAGCACGCAAAAGGCACAAAACGTGAAATCATTGACTACGACTCAGGCGAAAGCCACGGATTCATTGATGAAGCATCCGAAACCTACAACGTCATCGGAAACATCAACGAATACCAAGTAAGCATTGGCGAAACCACCTACGGAGGTCGTGAAGAGATGGTAGACCCTAATGGTAAAATCGACTATGGTTCATTGATGTACCTCGGTTTGCAACGCTCTAAAACAGCCCGTGAAGCCATTAAAGTAATGACAGAATTGGTAGACAAATACGGATACCAATCAAGTGGCGAAAGCTTTACCATTGCCGACCCTAACGAAGTATGGATTCTCGAAATGATGGGTTGCGGTGGCGACAAGAAACAAAAGGTGGTTTGGGTAGCAGTTCGCATACCTGACGGCATGATTTCAGGACACGCTAACCAAGCACGCATCGGACAATTCTCAACTTACAACACAGAAGTAATCACCTCAAAGAATTGCATTAAGTTTGCAAGAGAAAAAGGTTGGTTCACTGGTAAGGACAAAGATTTCAACTGGAAGATGGTTTATGCAGCACCTGACTTTGGCGGTCGCCGCTACTGCGATGCCCGTGTGTGGAGTTTCTTCAACCACTTCTGCGATATGTCTGAATACCTTCCATGGGCAATGGGTAAAGACAAAAACGCAAAGGATATGCCACTTTGGATTAAGCCTAACAAGCAAATCACTTTGGAAGATATGAAAATGTCAATGCGCGACCACTACGAAGGAACAGCCCTCAGCACATTGAACGACTGCGGCCAAGGCTCATGGAACATGCCATACCGCCCTACTCCATTGGAATTTGAATACAACGGTAAGAAGTATTTCACAGAACGTCCAGCATCAACCCAACAAAGTGCATTCTCATACGTTTGCCAATTGCGTGGTTGGTTGCCTCGCGAAATCGGTGGTATCATCTGGTTTGCTAACGACGAAGGTAACACAACTGTTTATGTGCCAATCTATTGCAGCAACACAGAACGTGCTGAATGCTTCAATACCCCTGGTGCTGACGCAGTAACTTTCTCTGACAAAAACGCTTTCTGGGTTTGCAACTGGGTAGCAAACATGGTTTATCCACGCTATTCTCAAATGTTCCCATCGCTCAAAGCTGTTCGCGACCGCTTGGAGAATGAGTACAAGACCAATCAACCACAGATTGAGGCAAAAGCACAAGAACTTTATGCTACCGACAAGGCAGCTGCCATTAAGTTCTTGAACGACTATTCTGTACAAAAGAGCAACGAAATGCTCGCTGAATGGAAACAACTTGCTACTTATCTCATCGTTAAATTCAACGATATGGCTATCAAGCCAGACAAAGACGGCAAGTTCCTCCGCACAGAATCAGGCTTCGCTGTACGTCCAGAACGTCCAGGCATAAGTCAAGAGGCTCGCAAAGTGTTAGTAGAAACCACCGGCGACAAATTTGAAGTGCCTACACAAAAATAATTTTTCTCATTCATTATTGAATTTAAATTAATTTGTTTTGATTAGTATTAGCGTGGTGTCTTATGAAAGGCTCCACGCTTTTTTATGTCCCTCACCGCTTAGAAGGTGGAATAATCCTCTCCTATCCGTCATACAAGCACTTTCTTCCACAAAATAGTAGCTTTCCAACACTCATACACCTTATTCAAGACCTGTTTCCCTGTGGGGACACTAGAGTTTCTCTGTGGGGATACAGGAGTTTCCCTGTAAGGACACAACTATAAAAGACGAATCGCCGTAACCATTCCATTGTATAAGTTTCTCAGCAAGCACTATTGGAAGCTCAAAAATATGAGCGTATGGGGGCAAAATAAAAACCCCAAAAGTTCAATCGAACTTTTGGGGTACACTTATTACCTAACTTTGTAGAGAGAAAATCCCTCTATTGAATTCTCAAATTGGATTACATCATTCCACCCATACCTGGATTTGGAGTCATAACTGGGTTCTCTTCTGGTTTATCAACAACGATACATTCTGTTGTCAAGAACATTCCTGCGATTGATGCTGCATTTTCCAAAGCTACACGAGCCACCTTAGCTGGGTCAATTACACCTGCTGCACGCAAGTCTTCGTATTGGTCGCGACGAGCATTGTAACCAAAATCGCCATTACCTTCGCGCACTTTATTCACAACAACAGCACCTTCGCCACCAGCATTGGCAATGATTTGACGCAAAGGTTCTTCGATAGCACGGCAAACAATATTGATACCAGTTTGTTCGTCAGCATTCTCACCTTGAATACCCTTCAAAGCCTCTTGAGCGCGAATGTATGTTGTACCACCACCAACAACAACTCCTTCTTCTGTAGCTGCACGAGTTGCACAAAGTGCATCGTCTACACGGTCTTTCTTCTCCTTCATTTCTACTTCAGAGTTAGCACCAACATAGAGAACAGCAACACCGCCAGCAAGTTTAGCCAAGCGTTCTTGAAGTTTTTCCTTGTCGTATTGGCTCTTTGTATTTGCGATTTCGCTCTTGATAACGTTTACTCTTTCAGCAATGCTATCCTTAGAACCAGCACCATCAACAATTGTTGTAAAGTCCTTAGATACGGTTACTTTTTTAGCAGAACCTAACATTTCAAGCGTTGCCTTGTCAAGTGTCAAGCCCTTATCCTCGCTGATAACAACACCGCCAGTCAATACTGCGATGTCTTCGAGCATAGCTTTACGACGGTCGCCAAATCCTGGAGCTTTCACAGCACAAATCTTTAAGCCACCACGCAAACGGTTTACAACCAATGTTGTCAATGCTTCTGAATCAACATCTTCAGCAATAACCAACAAAGGACGACCACTTTCGGCAGCAGGTTGGAGGATAGGCAAGAAATCTTTAACATTAGAAATCTTCTTATCGTAGATGAGAATGTATGGGTTTTCCATCAGAGCTTCCATCTTTTCAGTATCTGTAACAAAGTAACTTGAAAGGTAACCACGGTCGAATTGCATACCTTCAACCACGTCAATGGTAGTATCGCGTGTTTTGCTTTCCTCAATTGTAATAACACCGTCCTTAGAAACTTTGCGCATAGCATCGGCAAGAAGTTTACCAATCTCAGGGTCATTATTAGCACTTACGGTTGCAACTTGCTCTATTTTATCATAGTTGTCGCCAACAATTTCGGCACTATCCTTAATAAAATCAACCACTTTATTGACAGCCTTATCAATACCACGCTTCAAATCCATAGGATTAGCACCAGCAGCAACATTCTTCAATCCTTCTGTAACAATAGATTGAGTAAGAATTGTTGCGGTTGTTGTACCATCTCCAGCGTCATCGCCTGTTTTACTTGCCACACTCTTTACCAATTGTGCGCCTGCATTCTCGAAAGCATCTTCTAATTCGATTTCCTTAGCAACTGAAACACCATCTTTAGTGATTTGTGGAGCGCCAAATTTCTTGCCAATAACAACGTTACGACCTTTAGGACCTAATGTAACTTTTACTGCATTTGCAAGTTGGTCTACACCGCTTTTAAGTAATTCGCGGGCATCTTTGTTGAATTTAATATCTTTTGCCATTTTCTTTTTAATTTAATTGTTTGTTTTCCTAAGTAACTATTTACGATTGCTTCCAACTTTTCAAATAGAAATATTAAACATTTCTTTGCTGAAAGCTATCTTAGTTTGATTATTCTACAACAGCGAGAACGTCACTTTGGCGCATCATGAGATACTTTTCGCCATCGTTTTCGATTTCAGTACCAGCATATTTGCCATAGAATACTTGGTCGCCTACTTTCAAAATCATATCTTCATCTTTTGTTCCATTACCTACGGCAACTACTTTACCACGCTGTGGTTTTTCTTTTGCTGTATCAGGAATGATGATTCCACCTACTTTTTGCTCTGCCTCAATTGGGAGAATAAGCACTCTGTCTGCTAAAGGTTTAATTGTCATAATCGTTATATGTTTTTAATTGTTTATTTTAAGTTCATCTCGAGGAAGAAATTAACTTCCAACCATGTTATTACGAAAACCGTGCCAAAACATCTTTTCCATACTTCTAACTTACTTATGACAGAATAGTATGACAGTTTGTCGGTTTTCATCATTCTAAAACAGAAATCCCTACCAGCAGTTTCATGCTGATAGGGATTTCAATAAATTTGTTTTTCTTAAATTACAATGGAGTTGTAAAGATAAAGGTGCGAATCACATAATAGCAAGCAATACCTGCAAGGTAGCCAATAAATGCTATCCATGTGATTTTCTTCATATACCAACCAAAAGTAATCTTCTCTAAGCCCATTACGACAACACCTGCAGCACTACCAATGATAAGCATTGAACCTCCAACACCAGCACAATAAGCAAGCAATTGCCAGAAAATACCATCTTTTGCCATATCGCCAACTTCGGTAATAGGATACATACCCATACTACCAGCTACCAAAGGAACGTTATCCACAATAGAAGAAAGTACACCGATGATTCCTGTTACAATATAATGATTGCCTTCAAAGACTATATTCAATGATTTTCCAAGATTCATCAAGACACCAATCTCTTGTAGACAAGCTACTGCCATCAAAATGCCAAGGAAGAAGAGAATGGTAGAAATATCAATGCGCGACAACAAGTTTGTAACACGTTTTGAAAAGCTCTCGCTTCCACCTGTGCGATGCAAATTGCGATAAAAGATTTCGGTAATAGTCCACAATAAACCTAAGACCAACATGATACCAACAAATGGAGGTAAGTGAGTAATTGATTTAAATACAGGAACAAAACAGAGGCCTCCTACACCAACAGCAAAAATAATCTTGCGTTGTGTACTACCAAACTCACCTTCACTGCTATTTGTTTCACTAACTTCACTATTGTTTTCCATTTCCCCTTTTAACATAGTTTGTAAAATAAAGGCTGGGACAAGCATAGAAACAAGAGAAGGTATAAATATTTCGCTGATAACTCCAGCTGCCGTAATCATTCCAGCATTCCACAACATTATGGTTGTAACATCACCAATTGGAGAGAAAGCTCCACCTGAGTTTGCAGCAATAATAACAAGTGCCGCATAAATCATACGGTCAGACTTATTCGAAACTAATTTGCGCAAAATCATAATCATTACAATACTTGTTGTCAAATTATCAAGAATTGCCGAAAGAATAAATGTCATAAACGCAATGCGCCATAACAAACCGCGCTTCGATTTGGTCTTCATTACATTCTTTACCCAATTGAAACCGCCATTTTGGTCTACAATTTCAACAATGGTCATAGCACCCATTAAGAAGAACAACGTGGTAGAAGTATCGCCAAGATGTTCTACAATTACAGAATTGGCAAACTCTGCAATGCGTCCAGTCCATTCTTTTGCATCTCCTGCGTGCATGAGTTGTAAAAATGGAGTTGGGTCAAACATGTAGAGTGTCCAACAGAATACGAACATCAACAAAGCAATAGCAGCCTTGTCGATTTTTACTAAGCTTTCAGTGGCTATCAATGCATAGCCAAGAACAAAGACGATGATAATCGCGATTGTTAGTGTTGACATTTTGTTAGTTAATTTTAAATTGGTAAATGTTATATTACATATTTTGTAAACGCCCACAAAGGTAAAGAAAAGTAATGATGTGTAAAACCTTTTTAAAGGATATTTTTACAAAAAAAACGTGCGAATAGGTTTATTTATAGTATATTTGTAGAAAATTCTTGATTTATGGAAAAGAAACTATTAAATATAGTATGCGCTGTCGTTCGCAAAGACGATAAATATCTGTGCATGCAACGCTTACGGAAAGGACCTGACTATATTGCTGAGAAATGGGAATTTCCAGGTGGAAAAGTAGAAGAAAATGAAACAGATTTCGATGCTTTGCGCCGAGAAATAAAGGAAGAAATGGATTGGGATATTTATGTAGGCAGCAAGTTGGGCAACATAAAATACGATTATCCCGACTTCAGTATTGTTCTTTCTGCCTACGATTGCATGGCTCGTAACGAAGATTTCAAGCTCCTTGAACACATCGATTCACGTTGGCTCACCAAAGAAGATTTCGATTCTATTGAATGGACTGCTGCTGATAAAGAACTCATAAAGGAAATATGGAAATAATTGTTAGTAAAGAAATTGATTCAGTTTGCCCTAATTTTGTGGGTGCATGTGTGGAAGCAAAGGTAAAGAATACTAAATATTGTCAGCCTCTTTGGGACGAAATCAACAAATTAGGCGAGAAATATAAAGCAGAACTGACCACCGAAACATTAAAAGATAGATCGGGTATTGCTGCTACGCGCCGTGTTTATCGTGCTTGTGGTAAAGACCCTTCTCGCTATCGACCAGCATCTGAGGCGCTTATTCGTCGTATGTTGCAAGGCAAAGACTTGTATCAAATTGACACTTTGGTAGACCTTATCAATTTAGCTTCTATGGCTTTTGGTTACAGTATTGGCGGATTCGATGCTGATAAATTTGTGGGTAACACTTTAACTTTGGGTATTGGTAAAGAAGGTGAGCCCTATGAAGGCATTAGACGAGGCATGATTAACATTCATGGGCTACCCGTTTATCGCGATGCAATGGGCGGTGTAGGTACTCCAACTTCCGACCATGAGCGCACAAAAATAACGATTGAAACAACCCACCTATTGGTTTTAATCAACGGATATGATGGCGATGAAGAGTCTGTAAGACAAAATGCAGAGTTTATACAAACACTTTTAGAGAAATATTGCGAAACAACTGAAAGTTCTTATAAAATCTATAGATAAAGGAAAATCATGCAAAACGATAAGATGATACACATGCGAGAACTCGTTGATAAATTGAACGAGGCCTCTAACACTTATTATAATGGTCAGAACGAAATAATGTCTGACCACGAATGGGACGCTGCTTTCGATGAATTGAAACACTTGGAAGAAGAAACGGGTACGATTTTACCTGATTCTCCTACGGCAAACGTAAGTGCTGACAGCATTGCTGGTGAAAAGGAAGAACATGAATTTGCTGCATTGTCGTTGGCTAAAACAAAGAAAACTACCGACCTTTTGAAATGGGCAGAAGGAAAACCTATTTGGATTTCTTGGAAATTAGATGGTTTGACACTTGTTGTTACATACGATAAGGGCAAACTTTCTAAGGTTGTAACACGAGGAAATGGGCATATTGGCACTAACATCACCCATCTTGCACCAGCTATTGCAGGTATCTTGCCAACTATTACAGACAAAGGGCATGTTGTTATTCGTGGTGAAGCCATTATAAGTTATTCTGATTTTAAAGTCTTCAATATGGAAACTGGAGAAGAATACGCCAACCCACGCAACCTTGCTTCGGGTTCATTGACGTTGAAAAACATTGAAACCTTGAAAGAACGCCATTTACATTGGATACCTTTCACACTTGTTTATAGCGATGAGCCGTTTAATTCGTGGGGCGCTCAAATGGATTATCTTACTAAATTAGGTTTCAAAACGGTTGAACACGAAGCTATCAATGTGCCAAATATTGAAAACATAGATGCGACCATTGAAAATTGGACACACAAGTTAAATTCTTTCGACTATCCCGTTGACGGCTTAGTCATTTGCTTTGACGATATTGCTTATGCTACAACTGGTTCTGTAACAGGTCATCATGCTACTCGTGGAGGCTATGCTTTCAAGTGGCAAGACGAAAGTGCTGAAACAGAATTAGAATACATTGAATGGTCATGTGCTGCCTCTACCATTTCGCCTGTTGCGGTTTTCAAACCAGTTGAATTAGAAGGTACAACCGTAAAGCGTGCAAGTCTATGTAATATTTCAGAATGTGAACGACTTGGCATAGGCGGTAAAGGTACTAAAATTTCCGTTATCAAAGCTAATAAGATTATTCCAAAGGTGATAGAAGTTTTACAAACAGAGGGAAAACTATCTATTCCAACAGAATGTCCAGTATGTAAATCTCCTACTGAAGTGGTAGTTAGCTCAAGTAGTGAAACTAAAACTTTACATTGTACCAACCCTAATTGTGCAGCAAAAGAACTGAAAAAATTTGTTCGTTTCGTATCAAAAGAAGGTGTAAACATTGACGGACTTTCCGAGCAAACCCTACAAAAGTTTATCAATCTTGGTTGGATAAATCAATATGCCGATATTTTTCACCTCCATGAACATGCCAACGAATTAAAAATAATGGAAGGATTTGGTGATAAGAGTGTACTGAAATTGCTCCGTGCCATTGATAAAGCTAAAATTGTAGAGGCTAAAAATCTACTTTTTTCCCTATCTATTCCGTTAGTGGGACAAGATGTTTGTAGCCGTTTATTGTCAGCTTATCCATTTAATGAACTCATTATGAAGGCACGTTTAGCTACCGATTCTGCCGAATTTTCTAATATTGCAGGTATCGGACCAGAGAAGAGTGCCAGCTTTATTGCATGGATTCAGGCGGAAGAAAACATAAAACGCTTAGACAATTTATTAGTAGAATTGAAAATAACCCAACCCGTTGCAAAAGAAATTGGTACTCGGTGCAATGGACTAACCTTTGTTGTAACAGGCGATGTTCACCATTACAAGAATAGAAACGAACTGAAAGCCTACATCGAAAGCCAAGGTGGAAAAGTTACAGGGAGCGTATCCAAATCAACAAACTACCTTATCAATAATGATGTAAATAGCACTTCTGAGAAAAATAAGAAGGCACGGCAATTCGAAATTCCTATTATATCAGAAAATGAATTTGTGGAAAAGTTTACATAATTACAGCATTAAATATTCAAAAGAATATAGCTTTGTAATAACCTGCACTTCACAATAGCAAAGAGCCTATTTCATTACCCAAAATAGGCTCTTTACTTGTTCAAAACCCCTTGTTTGAGAAATTTACATTGTTGCTATTTTTCATGAAAGATTATGGCTATTCCTTTGGAAAGGTTATTTTTCTTTATTACTTTTGTATTATCAATCTTTATTGAAAACGAAAATACTAATATTCAAGACCAAATTGAAAATGAAAATTACACATTATTTATATATCCTATTGACCTTTTTCATGCTGACAAGTTGCACGAAAATCATTTATGAAGACTTCGACCCCGATAACGAGCAGCATGAAAATACGGAACAAACAAATAATGGAGAAGATGAAAACCAAGACGAGAAAAACGAAAATGTGGTTGTATCGGTAGCTGAATTTATCCAAAACGACTATTCGCAAAAGTCTGTTTGGGTGAAAGGATATATCGTTGGCTGCTGCTATCAAAACATAAAGAATGCTGTTTGGACTCCACCCTTCCCTTACGATACTTCGATTCTATTAGCCGATGAGCCTGGAGAAACCGACTCCAAGAAGGTGATTGCCATACAATTAAAAACAAAAGAAGACAAAGAAACATTAGGATTACACTCCAATCCACAACTTTATAATGAAGAAATAAAGTTCTTTGGAAAGAAACAAAAATATCTCGGTATTTGGGGAATAAAGGAATAATATGAAAAAAATATACCTTTTTGTTACTCTTTTTCTGCTATTCTAACAGAATTATCAAGAAAAAATTTGTTAGAAACATTAAAAGTAGTTATATTTGCAAATGAAATCAATAGCTCATAATTAAAATTAAAAGCCTATAGGAACATCATTACTTCATAAAAAATCATTGAAATAATGAAAGATATTAATGAAATGACAGACGAGGAGTTGGCCTTGTCTTATGTAAATGGTGACAATAGAGCTTTTGATTTGCTGTTGTCGCACAATCAAACTAAACTTTTTTCCTACATACTTTTTGTGGTTAGGAATCGCGACGTAGCTGATGATATTTTCCAAGAAACGTTCGTAAAAATTATAACAAAACTTCAACAAGGCAAATATACGCCAAGTGGAAAGTTTTCGGCATGGATTATGCGTATAGCCCATAACGTTATTATGGACTGGTATCGTGCGCAAAAAGCTGACAAAGTAGTAGACTCAACCAAAGAAAATGACCTTTCGAATATATCAGGGTCTGAAGTTGTTATTGGAAATATTGAAAATCAATTTATTAGTAGTCAAACTTTGGAGGATATAAAAAAGATGATGGAGCATCTACCTACTACACAACGTGAGGTCGTTTTCATGCGCTATTATCAAGAAATGTCATTCAAAGAAATTGCCGAGACTACAGGTGTTAGTATCAACACGAGCCTCGGCAGAATGCGTTATGCTATTTTGAACCTACGAAAGATGGTTCACGAAAATGATATGCTATTGCAATTAGCCTAATACCTTCAAACCTCGTATAGTTTCAATAGGATTAGCCGATTTGAACACATAGCTTCCGCTCACCAAAATATCAGTTCCCGCCTCAACAAGGCGTGGAGCTGTTTCGTTTTGAACACCACCATCAACCTCAATAAGAGCATGGCTGTTCGATTCATCAATGAGTTTGCGTAAGCGTTTCACCTTGCTAATGGCATTTTCGATGAACGATTGACCACCAAAACCTGGATTTACACTCATTATCAGCACAAGGTCAACATCTTCAACAATGTCTTCCAGCATCGAAACAGGAGTTGCAGGGTTAATAGCTACACCCGCTTTCATTCCTGCTTGTTTTATTTGCTGAATGGTACGGTGTAGATGTGGACAAGTTTCGTAGTGAACTGTCATAATTTCAGCACCTGCATCAGCAGTTTGCTGAATATAATTCTCAGGGTGCATAATCATATAATGCACGTCCATAGGCTTTTTACAAGCCTTTCCAACAGCCTTCAAGACAGGAAACCCGAACGAAATATTGGGAACAAACATTCCGTCCATTACGTCCATGTGAATATAGTCGGAATCACTATTGTTAATCATTTCTATATCCTTGTCTAAATGCAGAAAATCTGCCGATAAGAGCGAAGGCGATACTAATGTTTTCATATTTTAATTTAAGCTATAAGTTTCTTGCTTACCATTGACTTTCAAAGTTCTGTAAGTGTAAGCGATTTGTCGAATAATCTCCAATGTCTTTTCAGAAGGAGAGAGTTCATCTGGTGTAAATAATTCTATCATAGGCTCAATATTTTTATATGCTTCAAATAAGAAACGCATTCTTTGGCGGAATATTATGTTTTTCTATTATCTTTTTATAACTTTGTATCATGAAAGATATTTTAGAAGATATTTTTGCCAACAAACAAAAGGAATTAGAACAATGGAAACAATACGTTCCATTGAAGCAATTGTATGGCATTATTGAATATGAAGGAGCGTTGAAAAAGGAAGTTCCTTCAATGAAAGCTGCCTTACAAACTGATAATGCGAATGTTGTAGCCGAGTTTTTACGCAAGACTCCTGCAAAAGGTTGGGTTAATAAAGATGCAAAAGTAAGAAACCTTGTGCCTAATTTTGAGAAAAATGGTGCAAAAGCAATCAGCATTCCAACTGATTTCACTTTTTTTGGTGGTTATGATGAGTTTCTGCAAGAAGCCAAAGCTGTAGGTGTTTCGTTGCCTTTATTGTATAAAAATTATATCATAGATGAATATCAACTCTTTCAAGCCAAACATGCGGGAGCCTCAGCTATTATACTTACTGCGGTATTCTTGGAAAGGGAACACTTGAAACATCTAATTTCACTTTCTCACCAACTAAACATGGAGGTAGCATTAGAATTGCATACGGAGGACGAAATCGACTTGCTTGCGTGCGAACCAGATATGGTTGTTGTGAATAATAGGTTGGCTGGAAGTTTCGAAAACGACATCAATCGGTCTTTAGAGTTTGCAACAAAACTCCCCAAAAATATACTAAAATTGAGCCAAGGAGGCATTGATACACCAGAAAAAGCAAAGGAAATCTTTTCGGCAGAATACAATTCTATTATAATAGGTGAAGAAATTATGCAAAAAGAAAATCCAAGTGAAGCCTTAAAACGCTTTATTACAGATATTAATCACTAATCAGGTTGATTGCAATAGGAATTTGAAAAAATGAAAATAAAAGTTTGTGGCAATCGTGATGCCGAAAATATTCACGAATTAGCAAAATTACCCATTGATTGGTTGGGTTATGATTTTCGAGTAAATAGTCCTAAATTTGTAAGACAAGTGTCTTCACAAGCAGGTATTATGCCCGATTATGGCAGTAAAGAGGCTGCAATGGGTAAAGAAATGCAAAAGCCTATGAAGCAAAAGTTTAGCTTTGGTATTTTTGCAGACGATATGCCGCAAAGCATTGTTACTCGTATTGTAAATTTTAATCTTGACATTGTGCAATTAGATGGTGAAGAAAGTGCGGTAATGATTGATAATTTACGTTGTACTGTCATTCCTGATATTCGTAAAGAAATTCAAATCATTAAAACTATTCCCATTACTTCAGAAGAAGATTTCAAGAAATGTGAAGCATACGAGGGACATTCTGACTATATTTTATTCAAATTTGAAAATCAAAATATTGAATTTATAGAACAATACAAAGGCAATATTCCGTTTTTTGTAAGCATCAATGATAAACAAATAGACAAGGTGAAGTTATTGAACCATGCACTTTTTGTTGGAATAGATTTAGAAGAATGCAACAATGTTGAAGAAATTGTCAAAAATTTGAAGCCTTAAAGAAACCTTGAACAATCCTATGAAAAATGTAAGGTGCATACTAATAGACAATTATGACTCGTTTACATTCAATTTAGTTCACTTGTTAAGAGAATTGGGAGCGCAGGTTACTATCAAGAAAAACGATGAAATTAAATTTTCGGAGATAGAACAATATGATAAGATTATATTGAGTCCTGGCCCTGGAGTCCCCTCTGAAGCTGGTAAATTATTGGATATTATCAAACAATTTGCTCCAAAGAAACCCATTTTAGGAGTTTGTTTAGGACATCAAGCTATTGCCGAAGCCTTTGGCGGAAAACTTGAAAATTTGTCTTATGTATTCCATGGAGTGGAAACAAAAATCAATATCAACCCTGAAACACAATTGTTTAAAGGTTTGAAAAGCAATATTATTGTAGGACGTTACCATAGTTGGGTGGTGTCAAAAGATAATTTTCCATCCGATTTAGAAATAACAGCACAAACAAAAAGTGGACTGATAATGGCTTTACAGCATAAGAATTACGAGGTACATAGCATTCAATTTCACCCCGAAAGCGTACTAACACCTGATGGAAAAACAATCGTTAAAAATTGGTTGGAAATATAATTCTTTTTTATTACTTTTGTAATTACAATGGATAATTCGCAAAACAAATATTCCGATAATATTGTAGACGATGGCAAACCATGGTATGCCATACGCCTTTATAGCTTGAAGTTAGACGAAATAGAAACCTTTTTCCACGAAAAAGGAATGGAAACTTTTTCCCCAAAGCAAATAGTTACAGAAGAAGATAAGAATGGACGAATCAGAAAAAGTCTAAAACCCGTTGTAAGAAATCTTATCTTTGTGAAAAAGGATATGGAAGATAAAGCAATTAAAAAAGTCATCTATGAATCAAATTTTAAAATGTCTGTTTTCACAAAGGCAGAAGATAAGGATCAATATAGCTTAATTCCTTCTGAAGAAATGTATGAGTTTAGGCTCATGTGCAACCCAGAAATAAGTTTGCGTAAATTCATTTCGTCTGAAGAAGCGCAACTAAAAGAAGGCGAAGAGGTGTATGTGAAGTTTGGTTTACTCAAAGGACTGAAAGGAAAATTAGTTCGTTCGAGCAAAAAATATTATCTATTGAAAGAAATTCCTGGTATTGGCGTGATGATGAAGGTAACAAAATGGTGTTGCGTGCCTCTATCAGAAATGAAAAAATCATAGATTTTTCCACATTTATAATAAGCAAAAATAAGAAAAATGAAATATCTTCAAATTACTTTTACATTAAATCCTGATACAGAATTAGCACGAGAGCTTTTAATAGCAATGGCAGGAGAAGCTGGTTGCGACTCATTTTCAGAAAAAGGAAATGTTGTCTTAGGCTATTGCTTGGAAGATAAATTTGACGAAACGCTATTAAAAAATAGCGTGAAAAACTTTATTTTGCCCGATACAACTATTGAATATAAGGTGGAAAAAGCTGAAGATAAGAATTGGAATGAGAAATGGGAAAATACTGGATTTTCACCTATTATTATTGATAACAAATGCGTTATATGCAGTTCAAAACTAGAAAATCCTCAACTTTTATTAGACACTGCTGATGAAAAGAATGCACTCATCATTCGCATAGACCCCAAACAGGCCTTTGGCTCAGGCACTCATGAAACCACACAAATGATTGTTGATGAACTATTAAATATGGATTTGGCGAACAAAACAATATTGGATTGTGGGTGTGGCACAGGAATTTTATCAATTGTAGCAGCAAAACGAAATGCAAAAGAGGTTTGCGCTTACGATATTGACGAATGGAGTGTAAAAAATACCGAATATAATGCTAATTTAAACAATGTTGAACTATCCGTAAAGGAAGGAAATTGCAATATTATTAAAGAGTTTAATAAAAAATTTGATATTGTTATTGCTAATATTAATCGCAATATTTTATTAGAGGATATGGACACTTTTGTTGATTCAATGAATCCTAATGCAATTTTAATATTAAGCGGTTTTTACAACGAAGACATACCCTTTTTAGAAGAAAAAGCTACTACTCTTGGACTGAAAATGAGTCGATGTAAAGAGAATCAGTCGTGGTGCTGTCTGGTATTTCAATAGGTTTAGGCTCTGGAATGAGCATTTGCATAAGGTCATAATAACTCCCATTGAAAATATTTAAGTCCACAAAACCTTTTATACCAGGTAATTTCCCAGCATCAGTATGTTGCCAAAAATGCCACTTCCCAGCATATTCCATTTTATCAACATAATAGTGGGCTATCCAATAAGGGTAGTCATCAAAGCGAGAATCAGAAAGGTATTGGTCTTTAAATTTGTAATAAGTATAAATAATAGGTTTTACATGGTATTCGTTTTCAACGATATGCAACCACGTTAGAATATTTTGCTGAAATTCCTCTGTACTAATATCCTTTGGTTTTGTTTCAACATCAAGCACTGGGGGCAAATCACCAGGTTCTAATTTTGTCATTGCTAAAAAGAAATAAGCCTGACGGCGGGGCGAAGAAGTATTGCTCCAAAAGTGATAAGCACCACGAACAAGTCCAAATTCTTTCGCATTATAAAAATTTACTCGAAAGTTTCTGTCTACATGGCTATCTCCTTCTGTCGATTTCATAAATACAAAACGAATAGGAACTTGCTCTATCAAAGCATTTCGAAGGCGCGCCCAATTGATATTTCCTTGATAATGACTTATGTCGATACCATGAATTTCAAACCCACTCGGATAATCTGGGTCGCCATAAATAGCTCTCCAGCGAAATCCAGATGGTGCTACTAAAAAATAATAGAATAATAAGCAATAAATAAAGGCAATAGATAATCCCCCACTCCATCTTGCCCATTTGGACATTTCGCGCAATTTTGTGCGAATTTTATTGATGTTTAAGCGATTATCCATTGCCGTTTTATTCTATTTTTCAATTTAATAGGCAGGAATTTGTTTACCTTGTTCGAGTGCTAACGTCCTTGTTGTTTGGTCGCATACGTCAGAAGGTCCCCAATATTGAACAGGACCAGGGTAAATGTAGCTGGTTTCTTTTGCCCATTTGTTACGTACTTTTGCGAAAGCCTTAAATGGTGCACCGTCCAATTCAACGAGTGCTTTGCGAATTACAGGCTTCATTTCTCCATTACGACGCTCAATGTTCATCATCATTGTGATAGGAACACCACCTGCAATCCAGTTTTCAGCCTTATCTGTTGTATTTTTTACGATAGCCATATAACCCGTTTTTCCATTGGCAATAAGTTGAACTGCTGATGTTCCCAGCGAATAACAGTAGTCGGAATCGAAGTTAGAAGGTGCTGCACAACGACCTTCATAGCCTAAGAAGTGGTGCAAAGTTGCAAAGCTACCTTTATATTGACCCTCTTTAGCCCATTTTTGGAGCTTCATAGCTACCATTTCTGAAATAAGTTTTTCAGTTTCAATGAGCGATACTTGTACGTTTCCATGTGGATCACGGTCTAAGGAAAGCTGACGAGCAACACCAATAGGAAGCGTTTCAAAAGTAGCTTTGTTGGCGTCAGATAAATGTTCGATGATGTAAGCGCGTTGAGCGTCAGCATCTAAATCCTTATAATCACTGCCATGTTCTGCAAGTAAATCATTCAACTCTTGAATTAAACGACCAATGGCAGGCACAAACTCAATAAGTCCTTCTGGGATTAAAACTACGCCATAGTTACGTCCATCTTTTGCACGACTTGCTACAACTGTTGCAATTTCTTCAACTATATCATTTAAAGTCAAATCCTTTGACTGAATTTCTTCTGAAATCAAACAGATGTTAGGCTGTGTTTGCAAAGCACATTCAAGAGCAATGTGTGATGCAGAACGTCCCATTAACTTTATGAAATGCCAATATTTACGGGCAGAATTGCAATCACGAGCAATATTTCCAATAAGCTCTGAATAAGTCTTAGTGGCAGTATCAAAACCAAAAGAAGTTTCTATTTGGTCGTTTTTCAAGTCGCCATCAATTGTTTTCGGGCAACCTATGACTTGAATTCCATATTTCTTGGCTGCATAATATTCTGCAAGAACACACGCATTTGTATTTGAATCATCACCACCAATTATCACAAGTGCTTTAATATCAAGTTCGCGAATAATTTCTAAACCCTTCTCAAACTGTTCTTCTTCCTCAAGTTTAGTACGACCAGAACCTATTAAATCAAAACCGCCAGTGTTTCTATATTTATCGATAAGCACTTCTGTTATCTCAATATAATTGTGGTCTACCAAACCTCCAGGCCCCATAAGAAAACCAAAGAGACGATTTTCTGGGTTTAATTTCTTTAATTCATCAAACAAACCTGATATAACATTGTGTCCACCAGGAGCTTGTCCGCCCGATAAAATAACTCCTACATTAATCTTTAAAGCAGCTTGTTCCTCGGCAGGTACAAACTCTACGAGAGGCATTCCGTATGTATTAGGAAATAAACTCTTAATTTCATCATGGTTATCTACACTCTGTGTTGGTTCACCTTCCTTAATTTTTACAGCACCCTGTAATGCCTTAGGCAATTTTGGCTGATAGCTTGCTCTTTCCTTTTGCAAAGCACTCGTTTCCATACTCTATTCTTTTTAAACGTTATTTTTGAAACAATCTGTTATCTTTGTTGCAAAAGTACATTTTTTATATGACAAATAGAAAGAAAAAATGTAAAAAACCAAATTTAACTCTATTTTTCTTTGGAGTTTCTTGGTTTTCTTATTTTTTTTATTATCTTTGAAACATCAAAGTGAATTTAGACAACTTATATAATATGGGAAATAAAAGAAATTTAAAACGCTCTATCAATAATATTTGCAGCGAACTTTTTACCGAAACAATAGCAGCTTCTTTGTATGGAAGCAATGTAAATAAAGACAACGTAGAAGCTATTTTGGCTGCTATCGTTCTTTTGCGTAACAACTATATTGGCAGAGTTTCGCATGTAGAGCCAGGCATGAATGCGAAAGACTATTTCAAAGATTTACGAGAAAAGTTTGATGCCGATACTAATGAAATTATAGACCAAATCTGCAGTTTAGGATAAAAAGTATGTTGAAGAAGCTTTCTTCATGGCTTTTATTCAGAGTCATGGGGTGGAAAAAGGAAGTCGAAATAGATTTTCCAAATAAATTTATCATTTGCTTTGCGCCACACACAAGTAATTGGGATTTCTTAATCGGACAATTATATGGTTTATCTCAAGGGATAAAAATTAATTTCTTAATGAAGAAAGAATGGTTCTTTTGGCCTATGGGGATAATCTTTAAGAAGATGGGAGGAATTCCCGTATATCGTAGTAAGCACACGAGCATGACCGATAGGATAGCTGAACATGCTATAAAAGCCGAGAAATTTGGTCTATGTATTACGCCTGAAGGGACACGTTCATTGAATCCTGAGTGGAAAAAAGGATTCTATTATATAGCATTGAAAGCTCAAATCCCAATTCTGCTATATGGGGCAGACTATGAAACGAAAACGATTGTATGTAAAAAATCTTTGGTTCCAAGTGGAAATATAAACGAAGAGTTTAAGATGATTAAATCCTATTACAAAGATTTCAAGGGTAAACACCCAGAGTTGTTTACCATAGGAGAAATATAAACAATGACAAATAAAATATTTGCTTTCTTGATTTGTATGACTATTTCGCTAAATACAGTGGCGCAATCGAAAAAAACAAATTGGGGAAAGGCTGAATATAAAGGAAAACAATGGGTTGAAAACGTATCACGCCCAAACGAAATTACGAATGGATTGAGTGGTAGACACTTCTCCATTTGGGCATCACATGGTCATTACTATGATGAAAATAAGGGGAAATGGAAATGGCAAAGACCGAATCTTTTCGGTACAACAGAAGATTTATTCACACAAACAATCGTTATTCCGTTCCTCTTTCCAATGTTGGAAAATGCAGGAGCAGTAGTGGTTTCACCACGAGAACGTGATTGGCAGAAGAACGAAATTATTGTTGATAACGATAACCGAACATCTTATTATAAGGAAACAAACGATAAGAAGAAATGGGAAAATGCTAATGGTTCGGGATTTGCGTTTCATCAAGGCACATACGCTGATGGTGAAAATCCATTTATTGCTGGCACGGCAAGGCAAATTAAATCACGCAAAAAGAATAGCAAACTTAGTGTTATTTCTTACCAACCGAATATTCCTGAAGAAGGAAAATATGCAGTTTATGTAAGTTACAAAACTGTAAAAAAGAGCGTTAAAGACGCAGAATATATCGTCTTTCATAAAGGACAAGAAACCCATTTCATGGTGAACCAACAAATGGGCGGTGGAACATGGGTTTATCTTGGAACTTTTGATTTTGATAAAGGTTGCAATATTTTTAATCGTGTCCTTCTCACCAACCACGGAAAGAAAAGAGGAATTGTTACAGCTGATGCTGTAAGATTTGGTGGTGGTATGGGAAATATCGTTCGAGGAGGAACAACAAGTGGTATGCCCCGAACCTTAGAAGGTGCTCGTTACTACACACAATGGGCGGGTGCGCCACGTGATGTTGTAAGCAAAAGCAACGGAACAAGCGATTATAAAGACGACATCAATACACGTTCACTTTATACAAATTGGCTTGCAGGAGGTTCATCGTATGCCCCAAATATTGCTGGATTGAAAGTTCCTATTGAATTAACCTTAGGTGTCCATAGTGATGCAGGGTATGATATGAGCGGAAATACAATAGGAACATTGTCCATTTGCACCACTCAAAAAGGCAACCCAACCTTGGGAACAGGATTATCTCGTTCCGTTTCACAGGATTTTGCAAATCTATTATTAACCAATGCAAAGCGCGATATTGAGAACACATTCAAAAGAGCTTGGAATATTCGTGGCGTTAAAGATGATAATTATAGTGAAACACGTTTGCCAGAAGTACCTTCAGCAATCATAGAAACAATGTCTCACCAAAATTTTGGTGATATGCGATTAGGTCAAGACCCTAATTTCAAATTTACTCTCGCTCGTTCCATTTATAAAAGTATACTCCGTTATTCTGCGCAAATGCACGAAACAGAATATGTTGTACAACCTTTAGCCCCCAATAACTTCCGCATTGAATTTATTACTAAGAATAAAATCCGTTTAAAATGGAACGCTGTTAGCGACCCTTTAGAACCTTCTGCCAAGCCAACTTCATACAATGTTTATACGGCAACAGGTACAAGCGGTTTTGACAATGGTACAAATATAAATGGAACAACCTTCGAATTAAAATTAGAACCTGGTGTTATCTATAATTTTAGAGTAACGGCTTGTAATCAAGGAGGAGAAAGTTTTCCAACCGAAGTACTTTCTGCATTGAACCAAAGCGATTCAAAAGAAACCATTTTAATCGTAAATGGTTTCAATAGACTATCCTCCCCTGCTATCATTGACAATGAAACTGAACAAGGTTTCAATCTCGAAGCTGACCCAGGTGTAAGCTATGGCATTACAGCAGGGTGGAATGGACGACAAAGTAACTTTGACAAATCGCAAGCAGGCAATGAAGGTCCAATGGCTTTAGGTTTCGGTGGTGATGAATTAGTAGGGCAATTTATTGTAGGAAATACCTTTGATTATGTTCGTACACATGCTGAAGCTATTTTTACAAGTGGCAAATATAATATTGTAAGTTGCTCAAGCGAAGCCTTAGAAAATGGCTATCTCAAATTGAGCGACTATGTTCTCGTTGATTTAGCCTTAGGCTTGGAGAAAAACGACGGACATAGTTTATTCCAATATAAGGCTATCCGCCCACGCATGCAAGACCAAATTGCAAATTATTTAATGCATGGTGGACGAGTTTTTGCAAGTGGAGCATACATTGGTTCTGACATGGGTACGAGTAGCGAGCAACAATGGTTGTCTACTTTCTTTAAACTTTCGGCAGCAGGCAACAATCAAAACAATTATAATGAGGCTGTTACAGGCTTCGGCTCTCAAAAGTTTGATATTTACAGAACAATGAACGAAAAGCATTATGGGGCTTATTCCCCCGATATTTTAATGCCTTTAGGTTCTGCTTTCAGCCCATTAAGATATGCCGATGGTACAAGTGCAGGTGTCGCTTATAAAGGAAAAGATTTTCGAACATTCGTTATGGCATTCCCATTTGAATGTATAAAAGATAAAGATACACGCAACAGAATTATGCGAGGCATTGTTTCTTTCTTATTGCAGTAAAGAAACACACCTACAAAAATATTTAAAAACATTTAACAAGAATATTATGCATCAAATACAAGCAAATGTTTCAGGTACAAGACATATTGACATCGAAGATAAACATCTCAAGACTATCACAAAATACAATTTATTAGCAAACATGATAGACTCAACGGGGATTATAGATGAAGAAATTTTAGATAAATTGAAACTTACTGTACGTAGTCTTTTAGAATCAGAAGCTGGCAAGGATAAAGATCTTCTCGACCTTTGCTTAGACGTTATATACAATCAAAACATGAAAGCGTTGGGATTGAAGAATCTTATCGACCTTTATCGTCAATATTACGAAGAGAGCAAAGAGGACATTAAACTCGAAGAAAAGCAAGTAGAAAATTAATTGAGGTATAAATTTGAGTAACAATAAAGCTACAAGAAGGCAACAAAACGAGCAAAAGGATTCTCAAAACAAGCCTTCTAACAGAAAAGGTTCGAGGACAGGAGAGCAAAAGAAAAAAGAAAAAAGTGTTCACACGACCTCACGATATAGACTTACAGACTTTCTGCCGACAACGAAGAAAGAGGTAGAGTTGCGAAAATGGGACGAACTTGATGTTATCCTATTTTCTGGTGATGCTTATATAGACCACCCTGCTTTTGGTGCTGCTGTTATTGGTCGCACTTTGGAGGCTGCGGGCTATAAAGTAGCTATTGTTCCACAGCCCGATTGGCATGGAGATTTCCGAGATTTTAAGAAATTAGGTCGTCCACGACTTTATTTTGGGATTAGCCCTGGAGCAATGGACTCTATGGTTAATAAATATACTGCCAACAAACGCTTACGTTCGGAAGATGCTTATTCGCCTGATGGACGCCACGACTTGCGTCCAGAATATCCTTCAATAGTTTACGCTAATATTTTACGTAAACTTTTTCCTGATGTCCCAATCGTTTTAGGAGGTATCGAAGCATCACTTCGCCGCCTTAGTCATTATGATTATTGGAAAGATTGTCTTCGCAAAAGCATACTTTGTGATTCGAGTGCTGACATCGTAATCTATGGCATGGGAGAAAAGCAAGTAGTTACGATTGCACAAGAATTAGAAAAAGGAAGAAATATTCGCGACTTAAAGGAAATTCCACAAACGGCTTATCTTTGTAAAAAGGAGGAAATTCTTGAAGGAATAAAAGACAATGATATTATATTACATTCGCATGAAGAATGTTTACACAATAAAAAATATCAATCAGAAAACTTCAAACACATTGAAGAAGAGTCGAATAAAAAGCATGCACAGCGCATTTTACAAGAAGTTGATGGGCAATACACGGTTGTAAATCCTCCCTACCCCACCATGAGTACTGCCGAAGTTGATGCAACATACGATTTACCTTATACGCGTGAACCTCACCCCAAATATAATGGAAAGACGATTCCTGCTTACGAAATGATTAAATTCAGCGTGAACATTCATCGTGGTTGTTTCGGTGGTTGTGCTTTCTGTACGATTTCAGCTCACCAAGGTAAATTTATAGCAAGTCGTTCGAAGGAAAGTATCATTAAGGAAGTGAAACAAGTTGTACAAATGCCTGATTTTAAAGGGTATCTTTCCGACTTAGGCGGTCCGTCTGCCAATATGTATGGTATGGCTGGGAAAAATCAAAAAGCATGCGAACATTGTAAACGACCAAGTTGTATCAATCCAGAAATATGCCCAAATCTTGACACCGACCATTCAAAACTACTTGAAATTTATCGAGAAGTTGATGCACTTCCAGGGATTAAAAAGAGTTTTATAGGTTCGGGTGTTCGTTACGACTTGCTCTTACACAAGAGTAAAGACGAGAAAAGTAATGAAGCTGCAAGAGAATACACGCGTGAATTAATTAAAAATCACGTTAGTGGACGATTGAAAATTGCCCCAGAACATACTTCTGACCGTGTCTTAAAACTCATGCGCAAGCCTTCGTTTGAACAATTCTACCAGTTTAAACGCATCTTTGACAGAATCAATCGAGAAGAAAACTTGCGCCAACAAATTATTCCTTACTTTATTTCGTCACACCCAGGCTGCAAGGAAGAAGATATGGCTGAACTCGCTGTCATCACTAAAGACCTTGATTTCCATTTGGAACAAGTGCAAGACTTCACGCCCACGCCGATGACAGTAGCTACCGAAACATGGTATTCGGGCTTTGACCCATACACGTTAGAAAGTATTTTCTCTGCTAAAACACCACGAGAGAAGTTGGCACAACGTCAATTCTTCTTTTGGTATAAGCCAAATGAACGGAAGAATATAGAGCGAGAACTGAACAGGATAGGACGTAGCGACCTCATTTCAAAACTCTATAATAATAAACCATTTAAGGGAAAAGTGACCTACGACCCTAAAGCTATAGGGAGTAGTCCTGCTGACTATCATAAAGGAAATCGATCGCACAGACAAGAAAATGGACGAAAGCAGCAAGAAGGGTCTTGGGAAAAAAATAAAAGCAAGCGAAGATAACATTAAAAACTTAATATACAGACATTTTATAGAATGGTAATATAAATAAAAGAAGAGATGAAAGAATTTGATACTTATGTATTCGACTTGGACGGCACACTCCTCGAAACATTAAATGATTTAGCAGCAAGTACCAATTATGCTTTACGAACCAATAATTTCCCAGAACATACTGTTGAGGAAGTTAGAATGTTTGTAGGCAACGGAGTGAAAAAACTCATCGAACGGGCTATTCCCAATGGATTAGAGAATCCTAAATTTAACACAGTATTAGATAGTTTCCGCCAACATTATTTGGAACACAACCTCGATACAACCAATCCTTACAAAGGTATTCCCGAATTGCTCAAAGAACTAAAAGCACGCGGAAAGAAACTTGCCATTGTTAGCAACAAGTTTTATGCTGCCACACAAGACCTTGCACACCATTTCTTCCCTGATACTATTGAGATTGCAATTGGCGAACGTGACGATATAAAAAAGAAACCAGCACCTGATACAGTTTTGGAAGCATTGCGTCAATTGGGCGTTTCTAAGGACGGAGCTGTTTATATCGGCGATAGCGATGTAGATATTATGACGGCAAAAAATTGTGGAATACCTTGTGTCAGTGTTCTTTGGGGATTCCGTGACAAGGATTTCCTCATCAAGCATGGTGGAAACATATTCATTGAACACCCAAACGAATTGTTACCTGACTAAAAAGAAGGAGTATCATACTAAGGGGGGATTATTTTAACCCCTTATATTATTGAAAAAGGCAACAATCACTTTGAATATTAGTAATTCAAAATGATTGTTGCCTTTTATATTGCAATAAAAAATACGTTCATTTAGAGCGTAATTTTTATTCAACTTACTTTATAATGCCTTGACTTTTAAATATTTGCTTCAATATTTCTACACCACGTTCCACTTGTTCTTGTGTATGAGTAGCCATTAAAGCAAATCGAACCAATGTGTCTTGTGGTGCGCACGCTGGTGGAATTACAGGGTTAATGAATACACCTGCATCATAAGCTAATTTGGTTACGATGAATGTTTTTTCAATATCACGAACATAAAGTGGAATAATAGGACTTTCGGTATCACCTATTTCAAATCCTTCTTCACGGAAACGTTTGAGCGCATAATTTGTAACGTCCCAAAGATGTTGTTGGCGTTCAGGTTCTTCCTGAATAATATGCAATGCTTCTAAGGCAGCTGCAGTTGCTGCAGGTGTATTACTTGCCGAGAAAATATAAGTTCTGCATGTATGACGCAAGTAATTGATAGTTTCCTTATCACCTGCTATAAAACCACCAATTGAAGCTAAACTCTTAGAGAAAGTACCCATAATAAGGTCTACTTCATCGGTAATTCCAAAGTGGTCGCAAACTCCCCTACCTTGTTTTCCGAACACTCCTAAACCATGAGCTTCATCAACCATGATAGAACAATTGTACTTATGTTTCAGTTCTACAATTGCTGGAAGGTTTGCGAGGTCGCCTTCCATTGAAAAGACACCATCTACAACAATAAGTTTAATAGCATCTTGAGGAAGTTTTTGCAGCACACGCTCCAAATCTTCCATGTCGTTGTGCTTGTAACGGAGCTGTGTAGCAAAGCTCAAACGGCGTCCATCAACAATACTCGCATGGTCACGATCGTCGCAAATAATATAATCGCCACGACCTACAACTGAAGCGATAACACCAGAATTTACAGAAAAACCTGTTGAAAAACAAAGAACATCGTCTTTGTGCATAAACTCAGCAAGTTCTTTCTCTAATTGTACATGCAAATCAAGCGTACCATTCAAAAAACGGCTACCTGCGCAGCCAGAACCATATTTGTCTAAAGCACGCTTGCCAGCCTCAATAACCCTTGAGTCATTGGGCAATCCTGTGTAGGCATTTGAACCAAACATGAGAATTTCATGACCATCAATGTCGGTCACTACAGTTCCTTGCTTACTTGTAATTTCTCGGAAATAGGGATAAACCCCTGCATCGATGAATTTCTGCGGTTCACAGTAACTTTTGTACTTGTCTTGTAATTGTCCCATATATATAAGGTGTAGCCGAAGCTACGTTTTTCATTAGGCTACAAAGATACGATTTTTTGTCGGAATATGGCATTTTTTCTTAATTGATTAACTAATTAATCTTTTTTCACAATAGATAATTTATTAAATACATATTAATCATTAACTTTGCTCATTAATGCTCTAATAGAGAAAAACGACAAAATGAAGAAGAAAGTTCTGTTTATAATGAATCCTATTTCGGGAACGAATAAAAAAGATTCAATTCCCGAAGAGATTGATAAATATATTGATAAAAAATTATTCGATTACCAAATAGCTGTAACCGAATATGCAGGTCATGCAATAGCTTTAACCCAAAAGGCTGTAGCCGATAAAATTGACATCGTAGTTGCCGTAGGTGGCGACGGAACTGTTAATGAAGTTGGTCAAGGATTAATCAATTCTGAAACCGCAATGGGTATCATTCCTTCTGGTTCGGGAAACGGTTTAGCACGTCATTTATGCATTCCTATCAATATACAGAAGAGTTTGGAAATTATCAACCAAAACGTCATCCACGCATTGGATTACGGAATCATCAACAATCACCCTTTTTTCTGCACATGTGGTATGGGGTTTGACGCATTCATTTCGATGAAATTTGCCGAAGCTGGTAAACGAGGTCCTATCACATACGTCCAAAAAGTTTTGGAAGAAGGCTTACGTTACGAGCCTGAAACTTATGAGATAGAAGGCGATGAAGGTGTTCATCATTACAAAGCTTTTTTGGTATCTGTAGCCAATGCTTCACAATATGGGAATAATGCTTATATTGCCCCACAAGCACACATGAGCGATGGAATGTTAGATGTCATTATTATGGAACCTTTTAATGTATTAGAAGCTCCAAAAGTAGCGATTCAAATGTTTAACAAAACATTAGATAAAGACACTAAAATCAAGTCGTTTAAGGCAAAAAGCATACACATACATCGAAAAAAGAAGGGAGTAATTCACTTCGATGGCGACCCTATAATGGCTGACAAAGATGTAGAAATAAAACTCGTTCCTAAAGGCATCAAGGTGGTTGTCAATCCTGCTGATTGCTCAGAAATAAGACGTCCGAATGTGATTCAAACTTCTTTTTCTGAGTTATTTTCATATATTGATTTAATTCGTCTCAATGTGCATAAACAAAGTAGAAAATTTCAAGCTCTTAACAAGATTATTTTCAGAAAACTAAATATGTAATGGGATTTACGTTCAAACAATTTCATATTGAACAAGACCAATGTGCGATGAAAGTAGGCACTGATGGTGTACTTTTAGGAAGTTGGGCTAATGGCGGAGAACATATATTGGACATTGGAACAGGCACAGGTTTGTTAGCTTTAATGATGGCGCAACGCTTTGAAAAAAGCCTAATTGATGCTATAGAAATTGAAGAAAATGCCTATCAACAAGCAGTGCAAAATGTGGCAAAATCAGTTTTCAAAAGTAAGATAAATATTATTCATTCGTCTTTACAAAACTTTGCGAAAAGCAACATTAACCAATACGATTCAATTATCTGTAATCCACCCTATTTCGTTAATTCATTAAAGAATAACAAAAAGAGTAAAACCATTGCACGGCACAACGATACCCTTCCTTTCAACGAACTCATTTCTTTGGCTTATAAATTACTCAAAACAGAAGGAACATTATCATTGGTTTTACCCGTTAATATTTTTCCATTGATTGAAACAGAAGCAGTCATTTATGGATTCTTCTTGAACAGAAAAATAAGCATTAAAACTACTGAAAAAAAACAGCCCAAACGCGTTTTAGTAGAATACAAAAAAGAACCTACTCAAATAGAAACCTCAACGGAATATTTATTAAACCAAAATGGAGAAAAATCTATTTGGTATCAACAACTAACCAATATTTTTTACATCAACTAAGCTATTTTTCACCAAAAGCAACAACTTTGAGAAAAAAGAAAAAGCCCCATTCTTTAAAAGAGCCTATTTTGCAGCACAAAACAATAACTTTTGAGGGGTAAAATAGGCACTTTTACATAAAAAAGAAGTTGCTATTTTTTCATCTCAACCCTAAATATATTAAAGAAAAATACCAACATCATCACAAAAAATGATTTGAATCAACCTAAAACCTAATTTGTTAGGCATTATTAAGATTTATGCTAAGGCATTTATTGCCAAGATTCAGTTTTATTTTGTAATTTTGCACGTTAAAAGAAATAATGAAATTTTGATGAAACAAAATAATTCGATACAAATGTTTGCTGACTACGAAGGCGACCTCCCTGATTTTGATGTAAAAGTAGAAGGCGATGTGCCTGTATTTGTAACGCGCAACCTTGTGATGTTTCCAGGTGTTTTAATGCCTGTATTAGTAGGACGTAAGGCAACTCTAAAGTTAGTAGAATTTTTAGAGAAACACCCTAACACCATTTTTGCAGTATTCAGTCAGAAAGACGGCAATGTTGATGACCCTAAAGAGAAAGATTTATATCGTACTGGTATTTATGCACGCCTCGTTCGTGCTTTCGATATGCCAGGAAATACGCATGGAGAAAATAGAACGGCTATTCTTCAAGGTTTGGGACGTTGTAAATTAGACAAGATAACCAAAAATTCTCCCTATATGATAGGGCTTACTCACGCTGAGCCTGATGCACAAGCAGATTTGAATGACTACGAGTTTATCACTGCTGTCAATGATATGAAAATGACAGCAAAGGAGTATATTCAAGGTAGCGATGAAATTCCTGACGACTCACAGTTTGCACTTGACAACATAGCAAACCCTATTGTGTCAATCAATTATGTTTGTGCAAACATGCCTTTCAGCGTTATCGACAAAATGTATCTTCTCGAAGAAGAAACTTTGAAAGACCGTTTGTTTAGGCTCATGAAGACGTTGAACAGAGAAATACAGTTTCAACACCTTCGTCAAAATATACGTTCAAAGACAAGAGAAGACTTGGACGAACAGCAAAGAGAATATTTCTTACACCAACAAATCAAGAACATTCAAGAGGAATTGGGCGACGGAGAATCAACTCCAGAGAGAAAAGAACTCTTAGACAAAGCGAAAAAGAAAAAGTGGACTGAGGATACGCAAAAGATTTTCCAAAAGGAATTTGACAAGTTGAACAATCTCAACCCACAAAGCCCTGATTATAGTGTGCAAATCAACTATTTGCAGACCATGGTAAACCTTCCTTGGAATGAATTTACAAAGGACGATTTAGACCTCAAACGTGCCGAACGTGTCCTCAATAGCGACCACTACGGCATGGAAAAAGTAAAGGAACGTATCCTTGAATACATGGCTGTCCTCAAATTGAAAGGCAGTTTGAAATCGCCTATCCTCTGTTTATACGGTCCTCCTGGAGTTGGAAAAACAAGTTTGGGCAAGAGCATTGCCGAATCAATGAAACGTAAATACGTTCGTATGTCGTTGGGTGGTCTGCACGACGAATCAGAAATTCGTGGTCATAGACGTACCTATATCGGTGCAATGCCTGGTAGAATTATCAAGAATATACAAAAGGCTGGTTCGTCAAACCCAGTGTTTATTCTCGATGAAATCGACAAAGTAACTCAAAACACCATCAATGGCGACCCAGCTTCTGCCCTATTAGAAGTACTCGACCCAGAGCAAAACTTTGCTTTCCATGACAATTATTTGGACATGGACTACGACCTTTCAAAGGTGTTATTTGTGGCAACGGCAAACGATATAAACGCTATTCCAAAGCCATTGCTCGACCGTATGGAGTTAATCGAGGTTTCGGGCTACATAACTGAAGAGAAAGTAGAAATTGCAAAACGCCATTTGCTTCCAAAAGAACTATCAAACACAGGGTTGGACATCACACACCCTAAGTTTAAATTCACCAAAGCGGCGTTCGAAAAACTCATCGAAAGTTATACCCGTGAGAGCGGTGTGCGCCAATTGGAAAAGCAAATCAATAAGCTATTGCGCAAATTAGCTTACAAGCAAGCCGTTGACAACGAATTAGCATACGAGAGTGTAGACCCAACAAAGTTGGAACAACTACTCGGCAACCCACCTTTCTATCGCGACATTTACCAAGGCAACGACTATGCAGGCGTGGTAACGGGATTGGCATGGACAAGCGTAGGAGGCGAAATTCTGTTTATCGAAACTTCATTATCAAAAGGAAAAGCTGGCAAGCTCACACTGACAGGTAACCTTGGAGATGTCATGAAGGAATCGGCAGTAATCGCGCTCGAATACGTTAAAGCACATATTGACAGACTAAACGTGGATTATCGTATTTTCGACCAATGGAACATTCATATCCACGTGCCAGAAGGAGCAACACCAAAGGACGGTCCTTCAGCAGGTATTACCATTGCAACGAGTATCGCTTCGGCACTGACTCAGCGCAAAGTTAGAAAGAATACTGCCATGACGGGCGAAATAACATTGCGTGGAAAAGTGCTACCAGTAGGTGGTATCAAAGAAAAAATTCTTGCCGCTAAGCGTGCTGGAATCACCGATATTATAATGTGTAAGGACAATAAAAAGAATATCGAAGAAATTCCAGAGAAGTATCGCAAGGGAGTTGAGTTCCATTACGTTGAAAACATTCAAGAAGTATGGGATTTTGCTTTAACCGACCAAATGGTAAAAAATCCAATCGACTTTACCATCACAGAAGAAAACAATAAAAACAACTAAAGAATGACATTTGAACTTCAATGCACTGACAATGCAAGCGATGCAAGAACAGGTATTATAACAACCGACCACGGACAAATAAAGACACCTATCTTTATGCCCGTGGGAACGGCTGGCACCGTAAAAGGTGTACACTTTTCTGAATTAGTAGAACAGGTTAAAGCTCAAATCATTCTTGGCAACACCTATCATTTATACCTTCGCCCAGGATTAGAAGTACTCAAAGCAGCAGGCGGACTTCATAAATTTAATGGTTGGAACCGCCCTATCCTCACCGACTCTGGTGGTTTTCAAGTGTTTTCTTTGACAGGTATTCGCAAATTATCGGAAGAAGGTTGCCAATTCAGAAGCCATATTGATGGTTCAAAGCATATCTTTACGCCTGAAAACGTTATGGATACGCAGCGTGTAATCGGTGCCGATATTATTATGGCGTTCGACGAATGTCCTCCAGGCAACAGCGACTATGAGTATTCGAAGCGCAGTTTAGGGCTAACCCAACGTTGGTTAGACCGCTGTATCAAACGTTTCAACGAGACAGAACCACTCTATGGCTACAAGCAGAGCCTCTTCCCTATCGTTCAAGGTTGCACCTACAAAGATTTACGCACCGAAGCAGCTAAATTTGTAGCCGACAAGGGAGCTGACGGAAACGCCATTGGCGGTTTGGCAGTAGGTGAACCAACAGAGGTAATGTACGAAATGATTGAACATGTCAATGCCATTTTGCCAAAAGACAAACCTCGCTACCTCATGGGAGTTGGTACACCACAAAACATTCTCGAAGGAATTGAACGTGGAGTTGATATGTTCGACTGCGTAATGCCTACCCGTAATGGTCGAAACGCAATGCTTTTCACCTACGAAGGTACCATGAATATGCGCAATAAAAAGTGGGAAAAAGACTTCTCGCCAGTCGATGCTGACGGCTGCGATATTGACGTCATCACGTCGAAAGCCTACCTTCACCACTTGTTTAAAGCAGGAGAATTGTTGGCAATGCAAATTGCAAGCATTCACAACATAGCGTTCTATTTGCGATTGGTTACCGATGCACGCAAGCACATAGAACAAGGCGACTTTGTAACGTGGAAGGCTTCCATTATAGAAAAGTTAGGACGCAGACTGTAAGACAAAATATGAAAGAGAAATTCGACAAATATAAAGCCATTGCAACCGATAAACTGAAGTCCCTCCGTGGGCATCAGTTTCTTCAAACAGCAATGAATGTTTTGCGTTGGTTAGCTAATAACTTTCATCATTTACACCCAAAACATATTGTCGGATTATTAGATTGGTACATCATAAAGAAATTTATTGGTACTTATATCTTCTCTATCGTTCTTATTATTTCCATTGCTATCGTCTTCGATTTCAACGAAAACCTCTCAAAGTTTACACAGTATCATGCTCCTTGGCGTGCAATTATCTTTGATAACTATGCGAACTTCATTCCATATTACTCGAATCTTTTCTCGCCATTGTTTGTTTTCATTGCTGTCATCTTCTTTACATCAAAATTAGCTGGCGACTCCGAAATCATTTCAATGCTGGCAGCAGGCATTTCTTTCAACAGATTGATGCGCCCCTATATGATTTCTTGCATTCTGATAGCGGGGGTTACTTACTATTTAAATAGCTCAGTTATTCCGCATGGCACAGTGATTCGCCAAAATTTCAATGCACTGTATCGTAATGATAAGAAGAATACAACGGGCGAAAATATACAATTAAAGGTTGCCAAGAACACCGTTGCGTACATTCAGCATTACGATAATACATACAAGCGAGGTTATGGCTTCTCATTAGATAGGTTTGAAGGAAAAAAATTAGTAGACCATCTGACTGCAACTGAAATTCAATACGACACAATTGCTGATTCAAAGTTTCATTGGAAAGTAACAAATTGGAAAATAAGGAAGTTAAAAGGTTTGAAAGAACACATCACAACAGGAGCAGAAATGGATACGGTTATCCTTATGGAACCTACTGACCTTATCTATTTTGACGGTCAGCAAGAAGAATTTACATCGTCCCAACTATTAGATTACATATCCAAACAAACCAGTCGTGGCTCGAAAAATGTAATTCAATATGAAGTCGAATTTCACAAGAGAATAGCCATGTCGTTCTCTTCTTTCATACTTACTATCATAGGATTATCGCTTTCGTCACGTAAACGCAAAGGCGGAATGGGTATGTATCTTGGCATTGGGTTGGCTTTAAGTGTCAGCTACATTTTATTGCAAGCCATTTCTTCCACCTTTGCCATTAATACAAATGCTTCACCAATGTTGGCAGCGTGGATTCCCAACATTATTTTTGCAGCAATAGCTTATTTTTGTTATCGTAAAGCACCAAATTAATTAAAAAGAAAATATAAATAACCCTTTGTGAGAAGGGCAAAAACAATAAAATATGAATTTTGAAAGTTTAGATTTAAATGACGATATACTCGATGCACTCTATGATATGCGCTTCGAGAAATGCACACCCATCCAAGAAAATTGTATTCCTGAAATATTAAAAGGTAAAGATGTATTGGGTGTAGCACAAACAGGAACAGGAAAAACAGCTGCTTATCTATTGCCAGTCTTATCAAAATTGGCTGACGGAGGCTATCCAGAAGATGCAATTAACTGTTTAATAATGTCGCCAACACGCGAGTTGGCACAACAAATTGACCAAGCAATACAAGGTTTTTCATACTATCTTAATGGCGTTTCATGCGTGGCTGTCTATGGCGGAAACGATGGAAATCGTTACGACCAAGAACTAAAAAGCCTCTCATTGGGTGCCGACCTCGTCATCGCAACCCCTGGAAGATTCATTTCGCACATGTCATTGGGCAATGTAGACCTATCGAAAGTGAGTTTCTTTATACTTGATGAGGCTGACAGAATGTTGGATATGGGATTTTCGGAAGACATTATGACTATCCAAAAGAATCTCCCCAAAACGTGCCAAACCATTATGTTCTCGGCTACCATGCCAAAGAAAATTGAAGATTTAGCACAAACTTTGCTCACCAACCCATCAGTCATAAAACTCGCAGTAAGCAAACCCGCTGAAAAGATTCATCAATTGGCATACGTTTGCCATGAAACCCAGAAAATGGGAATCATCAAAGACATCTTCAAGGCAGGCAATTTGCAACGTGTCATTATCTTCTCTGGTTCAAAACAAAAGGTAAAACAAATTGCTTTATCCCTCAATCAGAAGAAGATTAATTGTGGTCAAATGCACTCAGACTTAGCACAAGCCGAACGCGATGAGATGATGTTCAAGTTTAAAAGCGGACAAATTGACGTGTTGGTAGCGACCGATATATTGGCTCGTGGCATTGATATTGACGATATTGCTATGGTTATTAACTACGATGTACCGCACGATGCCGAAGATTATGTACACAGAATTGGTCGTACAGCCCGTGCTGACCGCAAAGGTTCTGCTATTACTTTCGTTAATGAAGATGATATTTACTATTTTCAACAGATAGAAAATTTCTTAGAAAAAGAAGTTGAGAAGGCTGAACTCCCAGAAGGGTTAGGCGAAGGACTTGACTATGTAAGTAGAAATAAAGAACGCCGTAAAACTTCTGCCAAATCGCGCCGTAGAAAAGACCGCGACCAACAAAGTCATAAGGATAAGAAAGTACGCAATAACCGCAGAAACAATAATCAGCCTACTGCTACCAATGAAACGAAAAAGCAAGATGTAAAGACTAAAAAGGTACAGGACGGAAAGAATGAACCTGCAAAAAGCTATAAAAAGAATAATAATCGCAAGCAACGTCCTACCAATTTTAACGGAGAAGTTGTAGAAACGACTGATAAACAGACTCCTAAGAAAAGACAAAACAGAGTTCAAAAAGATAACAAGGACTCTAAAACCGATAAAAAACAACCACAAACGGTTGCAGAAACCACTAATAATAAACCTAAAAAGAAGCGTCCAAAAAAGAAAAAGCAACCATCGTTTGAGGCAAATGATACGCAACGTAGTAGCAAATATGATATGAGCGAATACTTCCCAAAACCGAAAAAAGAAGAAAGCGGACTTAAAAAACTCATCAAAAAGCCATTAAAATGGTTGAGTAATTTAGGAAAGAAATAAAAAACAAATCTCATTTAAAAAGCCTTACTCATTACCTTAAAAAGGTTTAACAATGAGTAAGGCTTTTCTTTTTACCTAAATTTCTCGAGAAAGAGTGGCATCATAAGGCGAAATACAACTATTTCCCACTACTTACTTTTATTGATAAAAATGCAAAGCCCACACAGCTTTCCAATTTAATAGCGTTTTGAGGGATTTCGAACATAAAAAGAGCTCACTACAAATTTTGTAATAAGCTCTTTTTCAGATATTTTTCTTTTATCTTATTCTATCAGCTGCTCTTACCAATGCCTCATCAGCCTTAATCGCTTGTCGTGATAAGAACAAGAGAATAAGCGAAACTAACGGTAAACATGCTGCATAAGAAAAATGGAAAGTTACATCTTTCAACATTATTTGCGTCATTGCGATGTATGCACCATACCAAATAATGTTCAGAAGCATGTAAAATCCACAACTTTTAATCTGTCGTTTCCTATTCTTATAGTCGAATATCGTGAATAAATGGCAAGGTAACGAAAGTAAAAGAATGGCAAACAATGGCCAAACTTTAAAATCTTTTGCTTCATTCGCCCCTTCTATCCACAAATTTGTCATGTTGCTTGGTGTTCCCATACCTTTGGATTCTAACCAACCAATTGGGAAGCAAAGACATAAGAGAATAATGATGAATGATAAGAAAAGGAAAATTGTTTGTTTCCTCTGTATCATATGTTATATTCTTCCTCTTCTACTCCGTCTTTAGATGGGTCGCGCCAATAAATATTACCGTCCAAAAATTCTTGCGTTGCCAACAATACTGGTTTTGGAAGTTTCTCGTAATAACGGCTAATCTCTATTTGTTCACGATTTTCAAATACTTCCTCCAAAGAGTCGCTATAAGAAGCAAACTCTGCAAGTTTCTTACTGAGGTCTTGCTTAATCTCAATTGAAATTTGATTAGCACGTTTTGCGATGATAGCAACACTTTCGTAGATGTTGTTTGTTCCTTTCCAAAGTTCTACCACATCACGGGTCACTGTGTTTACAGGTGATTTTGACTTCTTGTAATCCATTATATGTTTATATATTTAATATTCTATTTTTTATTTTTTGCCTCAAATTCTTTACATTTTTCAATGTATTTTTCAGCTGTTGCACGTTCTTTCGAATCAGGATACTCGTTGATAAAACCATAACATTCGTCTTCTGCATCTTGATAACGTTGCAATTTCTTTTCCTCAACACTCATTTGTGCTAATTCAAACTTACCTTTCATCACGAGAATTGCAAAATCTTCACGCAATGAAGAATAAGGGAAATCGTTTAAAGCACTTTGTGCTGTAATGATACAAGCCTCATAATTGTTGCCGCCATCGTTGCCGCAGTTGCCAAAATAAGAGCCAAGATTATAATATAACTTAGCATTCAAATATTCTTTGCGAATAAGTTTATCTTGCAAAGCAAAGAGTCTTTGTTGCGCTGTACTCTTCATTTTGCCATTAGGATACAAATCCAAATAATCTTGGAATGCGGCAATTGCAGCCACAGTAGGTGTTTGGTCTAAACGTGCTTCTGGTGTTCCTTCATACAGACTTTGTCCGATGTAAAACGAAGCCATTTCTGCGTATATTCCATGCGGATAAGTTTGAAAATATTTCTTGAAGGTTTCTGAAGCAGCTTCATAATCTCGCATGCCAAATTCCGACATTGCAAGCATATAAAGGCATTCTTCAGCGTTATCGGTACCTTTTTGTATGGTAACTACATCTTGTAATAATGGAATTGCAAAGGAGTATTTTCCGTTTGCGAAACACTCTTTTGCATATTCGTACTTGTAGGTGTAATCAGTACTTTTAAATACTTGGTTATATTCATGTGCGCAACTTGTAAAAAGTAATGTTGCAACAAATGTAATAAGAATATTCTTCTTCATAAATTCACTTTGAATTGCAAAGTTACACATAATTCGTTAATTAAACAAAGCTACCATAGTATTTTTAGCAAAAAATAGTTTTTATAGTGATTTATCCGCTCTTTTTTCCTAACTTTGTACATAGAAAATGGAATTTGAATTAACATCGAAATATAAGCCAACAGGCGACCAACCAGAAGCAATTAGACAATTAACGGAAGGTATAGAACGTGGCGACAAAAGTCAAGTTCTTTTAGGCGTAACGGGGTCTGGCAAAACTTTTACAATGGCAAATGTTATTGCCAATGTAGGAAAGCCCACGCTCATTTTATCGCATAACAAGACTTTGGCAGCGCAACTATATGAGGAAATGAAAGGATTTTTTCCTCATAATGCGGTAGAATATTACGTTTCATACTACGATTATTATCAGCCTGAGGCTTACATGCCCACCACCGACACTTATATTGAAAAGGATTTGGCTATCAATGACGAAATTGACAAGCTCCGTCTTTCGGCTGTTTCTTCCTTATTATCAGGGCGAAAGGACGTTGTAGTCGTGTCTTCCGTATCGTGTCTTTATGGTATGGGCGGTCCTGTGGCGATGAAAGATAGTGTCATACGACTCAAAAAGGGGCAGATTATTGACCGAAACGAATTTTTAAGGCGGCTCATCAATGCGCTTTATGTTCGAAATGATATTGATTTGCAGCGTGGAAACTTCCGTGTAAAGGGCGATACGGTGGATATTGCCATGGCTTATAGTGATAATATTTTGCGCATTACTTGGTGGGACGATGAAATTGATGCCATTGAAGAAGTAGATGCCGTATCTTATCACCGCTTGGGTACATTTGAAGCATACGAGATTTACCCTGCCAATCTTTTTGTTACAACGAAAGAACAAACCGAAGGTGCTATCCGACAAATACAAGACGACCTAAGATTGCAAATTGATTTCTTTAACGAAATTGGTGATAACATTAAAGCTCAACGCATTAAGGAACGTGTAGAATATGATATGGAAATGATAAAAGAGCTGGGACATTGCTCTGGAATCGAAAACTATTCTCGCTATTTTGATGGTCGTGAAGCTGGTCAACGTCCCTATTGTTTGTTAGATTTCTTCCCAAGTGATAACCTCATAATGATTGATGAAAGTCATGTTAGTGTGCCACAAATATCTGCTATGTATGGCGGCGACCGTGCAAGAAAGAAAAATTTGGTAGAATTTGGTTTTCGTCTTCCCGCGGCTTTCGATAATCGTCCATTACGTTTTGAGGAATTTCATAGTCTTATCAACCAAATTATTTACGTTTCTGCCACGCCTGCAAACTTTGAATTAGAGGAGGCTGAAGGTGTTGTAGTAGAACAACTTATCCGCCCAACGGGGTTGCTTGACCCTGAAATAGAAGTACGTCCGTCTGAAAATCAGATTGACAACCTTATGGAGGAAATACTCATTCGTGCTGAAAAAGATGAGCGAGTACTTGTTACCACGCTGACAAAGCGTATGGCAGAGGAACTGACAGAGTATTTGTTGAACCATGAAGTGCGCACCACTTATATCCATAGCGACGTAGCAAGTTTAGACCGTGTAAAGATTATAAACGACTTTCGCATAGGTATTTACGATGTATTGGTTGGAGTAAACCTTCTTCGTGAAGGATTAGACTTACCCGAAGTTTCTTTGGTAGCGATTTTAGATGCTGACAAGGAAGGTTTTTTGCGCAGTCATAGAAGTTTAACACAGACGGCTGGACGTGCTGCACGCAATGTAAATGGGCGTGTAATTATGTATGCCGACAAAATTACTGACAGCATGCAAAAGACGATTGACGAAACAGCACGCCGTCGTGAAAAGCAATTAAAGTATAACGAAGAAAATCATATCACACCTACGCAAATTGTAAGAACTATCAAAGACACCTTGCCTTCGAGTGAAAATTCGGCTACGATTGTACCTATCAACAAGGGTAAAGCACCGCAAGCTTACAGTGAACCAACATTTGAAAACAGCATAGTAGCCGACCCTATTGTGATGAAAATGACAAAAGCACAATTGGAAAAGAGCATTCAAAACACAACAATGCTCATGCAAGAGGCTGCTAAAAATCTTGATTTCTTACAAGCTGCACAATATCGTGATGAAATATTACGTTTGCAAGCTGAATTAGAAACAAAAGAATAAGTCGGATAAAAGTAATATTTTTTCTAACAAACATATTTTAGTAATTTATCTACAAAAAATCAAGCAAATTATTTTTTTTTCAAAAGAGCCTATTTTGAAGTGAAAAACATACCCTTTTTCATCTCAAAACAATAGGTTTTATTTTTCCGACCTCATTGCCATAAACGTTAAAAGATTGGTAAAACATCTGTAATACTCTATTTTTTTGTACCTTTGTTCGGAAAATGTGTTAAGTAATCATTGAAATAAGAATTATGACTGAAGAAATAAAAAATAGCAGCGCACGCCCCCCTCATCACAGACAACCGCTTCACAATAATAAAAGTGAACGTTCCATGATACGCCAAGTGCTAAATATCATTTTTATGATTGGTGCAATCGTTGGACTTATCTTCTATTTTGCAATGGATAATCAGCAAACTGGTATCATCATTATTTTGGTATCAATGGTCTTTAAATTCGCAGAATCGGCTCTTCGACTATTTCACAAATGAAAAGATACATCTCGCTCATTTTCACGTTATTAATATTTAGCACTACTACACAGGCACAAATAACAGATCCTTTTTCTGACGATGGAACTTTTGGTGCTAAGAAATTAGGTACAAATGGAAATTTTGGTCGCTCAGACTCTATCCAAAGTCAGCATAAAGAAATACCTCGTGGCATGAAAGTGTGGACGGTTGACGATAGATTTGGCGACAAAAAAGCTGTTGTACTAGATACTTTGTCAGAGTTATTCATGAATAGTATCTTCAATACAGGACTGCGAGGCGAATATAATGCGTTAGGAAATTTAGGTTCACCACGCCAAAATCGTATTTTTATTGATAGAAAAAGTGGGGAGGAATTTATATTTATCAACCCCTACAATGGGTTTATTGTGGAGCCTTCTCAATTTCATTTCACTTCAACATTGTCGCCTATTACAAATCTTTCGTATAGCACAGCAGGCAATAGAACCAATGGCGAAGACCAATTCAAAGCACTTTTTGCAGTAAATGCAGGCAAACGTTGGGGATTTGGCTTTAAATTCAACTATCTATATGGGCGTGGTTACTACACCAATCAAAATACCTCGCACATCAATTACTCTATTTGGGGTAGTTATACAGGAGAAAGGTATCAAGCACATTTATTATTTTCGCTCAATCATCAGAAGGTTGCAGAAAATGGAGGCATTACAAATGATGCCTATATCACCAATCCAGAAATCTTCAATGAGACATTTAGTACCAACGAAATTCCAATGACGCTGAATAAAAATTGGAATAGAAACGACAACCAACACATCTTTTTCAATCATAAATATAGCCTCGGATTTTTCAGAAAAGTGCCTATGACAAAGGAAGAAATCGAAGCTAAAAAGTTTGCAATAAAGTCGGCTCAGTCGAAAAAAGAGGACGAAGCAAGACAAAAAGCAATGAAAAAAGCAGAGGAAAACGGAGAAGAATTTGATGAAGAGATGTTCAATAAAAACATGAAGGCGCAAGGTCGTCCTGACGATGCGCATATTGTAGATAAAGTTGCCCCCAAAGAAAAAACTAAAAATACAGATATTCTCTACCCTAACGCACAAGAAACTGCTAAAAACGAAGCTGATGAGCAATGGGTAAAAGACGAATATGTGCCTGTAACGAGTTTCATTCATTCATTCAGATTTGATAACTATAGACGCATTTATCAAGCATACGAAACTCCAGAGGGTTACTATTTGAATAATTATTACACCAATACCGCTACTGCAAACGATTCTATCTACGACCAAACAAAGCATTTTTCGCTAAAAAATACCTTTGCTATAGCATTGTTAGAAGGGTTTAACAAGTGGGCAAAAGCAGGGTTGAAAGCCTTTATTTCTCATGAATTGCGCCATTACGAGTTACCTACACTACTTAATTCTACACCTCCAACAGCGACACCTCTATTTGGTGGTTACGAAAAAGTGAATAAAAATGATATTTCCATTGGTGGACAACTTTTAAAAACCAATGGAAACACCTTACATTATAATATTACTGCCGAAACGTGGTTGGTAGGAAACAAGGCAGGACAACTGCATATTGACGGTAAAGCAGATTTAAATTTCCCACTCTTTGGTGATACTGTTCAGTTGGCTGCAACTGCTTTTTTCCATCGTTCTAACCCATCTTATTACATGGAAAACTTCCATTCACGTCATTATTGGTGGGACAACACGCTCGAAAAGCAAATCCACTCGCGTATTTTGGGCGAACTCTCATGGCAGAAGACCAAGACAAAATTACGCATTGGCTATGATATGTTGAAAAATTACACCTATTTTGGGGTACAAAACGATAGAACATTACAAGAAAAAAACTATCTCATCACCAAGCAACAAGTCAATGTTCGCCAACATTCAGATGCGATTAGTTTGCTAACATTACAACTCCAACAGGATTTACGCTTTGGTATTTTCAATTGGCAAAATGTATTAACATTCCAAAAGTCAAGCAATGAAAATGTATTCCCTACCCCAACGCTCAACATTTACAGTAATTTCTTTATGCGATTTAAGATTGCTCGTGTGTTAGATTGTGATTTGGGTGTTGATGCAAGGTATTTTACAAAATACAATGCACCAGAATATATCCCAGGTATGGGCGCATTTGGCATTCAAGAAAACGAAGCAAGTCGCACTAAAATAGGTAATTATCCTGTACTGAACGCTTATGCCAACTTCAATTTACAGCATACACGCTTCTTCATTATGATGTCGCATGTGAATAGTAGTAGCGGTGGTAACTACTTTTTTGTGCCACATTACCCTTTAAATGAGCGTATTATACGTTTCGGATTGAGTTGGAATTTCTTTAATTAACAAGAAAGAAAACTGAAAAAGCATGTCGGAAAAAGAAGATATACTATCGAAGATGGAGCAAAACGTTAAGACAAATTCGCTTAACGCATGGGTTCTCGCAGCTCGACCAAAGACACTTACTGGCGCAAGCGTACCTGTAATGATAGGTATTGCCTTTGCTTTTAAGGATTTAAGTTGGGAGAATTTTCAGATAATCCCTGCCCTATTGTGTGTTCTTTTTGCCTTTATCATGCAGATAGATGCCAACTTTGTAAACGATTATTTTGATTGCTTGAAGGGCAACGATGATAGTGAAACACGTTTAGGACCTCGCCGTACATGCAGTGAAGGGTGGATTACTTTACCTGCAATGCGCAAAGGATTAATCGCAACTACCCTACTTGCGTGTATAATTGGACTACCTCTTATATATTATGGTGGGTGGGAAATGATTTTAATAGGATTACTTTGCGTTGCTTTTTGCTTCCTTTACACCACAAAACTTTCTTATTTGGGCTTAGGCGACTTACTCGTACTTGTCTTTTTTGGCATTGTTCCCGTATGTCTTACCTATTATGTTATTCTGCCAAAGGGTTTGCAAACCATTACATGGCAGGTATTTGTTGCATCGCTTGCATCTGGTTTGGTAATTGATACCCTATTGGTTGTAAACAATTACCGCGACCGTGAGAACGACAAACAAGCCAATAAAAACACGCTTATCGTGAGAATTGGTGAAAAACGTGCCGAACAACTTTATCATTGGTTAGGCTTTTTAGGTTTATTGCTCATGGATTCGGTTTTTATCTTTTCCTATTCAAGCATGAAAACATTAAGCCTCACTTTACTCTTCTTTTATCTCTTCCTCCACCAAAAGGCATTCACGGAAATGAAAAGGATAAAGCACGGAAAAGAATTGAATAAAGTTTTAGGACTAACAGCACGCAATATGTTTGTTTTCGGACTATTAGCAACAATTGGAATACTCCTCATTAAGTTATAAAATATGGATAACAGAGTAGATTTGGATTTAATGGAATTTGTAGAACAACAAATTCTACCACGATATAATGCTTTTGGACGTTCGCATGGCTTAGGTCATGTGCAGCGTGTCATAAAGAATGCTTTGGAACTTATACCCGCTACGGGAGCCGATAGTAACATGGTTTATGTGGCAGCAGCCTACCATGACCTCGGAATGGAGGGGCCTCGTGCCATTCACCACATAACAAGTGGGAAAATTCTTACCGCTGATGCACGACTAAAGAAATGGTTTTCGCCCGACCAAATCACCATTATGAAGGAAGCTGTGGAAGATCATAGAGCCAGCAGCTCGCGTGCCCCACGCAGTATTTATGGGAAAATAGTAGCCGAAGCCGACCGAGAATTAGACCCTGAAGTAGTCTTTGCGCGTACCGTCATGTTTGGTTTGGAAAACTATCCAGAGAAAAACGAGGAAGAACAATGGCAACGTTTCTATGAACATATCAAAGAAAAATATGGCAGAAGCGGGTATATTCGACTTTGGATTCCTAACTCTCCTAACGCAAAGAAGTTAGAATATATTCGTGAAATATTGACCCAACCAACAAAATTAAAAATAATATTCGACAAATTGTACAAAGACCTTTTTGAAACAGCAACAAAAAACAAGTAATTTTAGACGCAACAAAAAAATAAAATATAAAGATTGATAATCATGACAAACGAAGAATTAATGCGTAGAGCCATAGAACTCTCGGAAAACAGCGTAAGAAATGGTGGTGGACCTTTTGGTGCTGTCATTGCCAAAGATGGAGAAATCATTGCCGAAGGCAGCAACAGGGTAACCATAGACAACGACCCTACCGCCCATGCAGAAGTATGTACCATTCGCAAAGCATGCGAAAAATTAGGTACTTTCGACCTTAAAGGGTGCGTAATCTATACTTCATGCGAACCATGCCCAATGTGTTTTGGTGCAATTTATTGGGCGCATTTAGAAAAAATTTACTACGCTAACGACCGCAAAGACGCAGGAAAAATTGGTTTCGATGATGATTTTATTTATGAAGAAATCGCTATTGAACCACAATATCGCAAAAAGCCATCAGAAATTATCCTCCAAAACGAAGCGATTAACGCTTTTAAAATGTGGACGCTCAAGGACGACAAAAGCGAATATTAATTGCAAAAGGAACAATATTATTGGTCGTTAGTGCGATTTAGACTAAAATTTAGTGGAAGTATTTTCTTATAAGTTGATGAAACGAAAAGAATTTTCTTCCACTTTTGTATTTAATAATGGGCAACAATGTTCAAGTTTAAATTAATCAGAAAAAAATAAAACATAAAGAATAAAATCAATATAATCGGGTAAAAGTATCGTAAAAAGACCTCGATAGGAAATCCTAATCGAGGTCTTCGTAGATTATAGTATTGAAGTTATTATTATCTTGCTCTCAATCCACTTACAGCTTTTGCTTTGTGTGAAGCTGATTCATTTACAGCAGCTTGACCAAAAACTTTACCAGCGTTTATATTTTCTAATTTGCGAGCCTTAATCATCTTGCCCTTTGCACCACTTGTAGATTGGCGAGATAAGTCAATATAGAAAACATCGGTGGTATTGGTGCTAATGCCATAGCCAAAGAAAGTGTCATAACCCTTTTCTTTTTCATAACCTAAGTGGAAACCTTTATCAGGTGAAGAAGCATTCATTCTAAAAATAGTACCAGATTTATACTTAATATAGATGTCTCCATTTTTATCAACATACCATGTAAAATCTAATGTCTGAGTACTTCCGTCGGCAGCGGTATCAACTTCTTGTCCATTGCCCCCTAATGAATTCTTAGACGATGCATATTGCCAGAATTTCATATTAGCATGAAAGGTTTGAGCCTCTCTCTGACCAGTTTTTCCATCAAATTCAATCGTCATATCACCAGCCCATTCGCCTGAAAGAACTTGAACTTCCTCCATGATAGGGTCACCTTTTTGGTTGTTATAACCAAAATTAATTTGATTCATAAAAGCATCAAATTCTGCAGCGGTGGCGTTTGGATAATAATGTACAAACCAATTGTAAGCGGTGTCGTAATCTGTACCACCTGGATAAACATACCAATAATTATTGACAGCCTCAGTTACGAGATCATTGTAATAGTAATAATTTGATATATCCTCGCGTTCACTGCAACTTTGGAACGCAAATGGCATTGCCAATAAGGTCAGAGCCATAAAATACTTAACAATCTGTTTCATATCTTTTATCTTTAATATTTTTTTTATTTGTTGCAAAATTAGAAAATAGAAAGCACTTCTAAAATGTATTTTCTATATTTGGCAATAGGGAAATCCCTATAAAAATAAAGAGTCTAATATTTTAAGTCTTTTAAGAGAATAGAATTTGCATATTAAAAATTAAATGCGTATTTTTGCAATAAATACAAAATAGTCATTTAAAATAAAAAGATTAAAAGATGAAAACAGTTTATGATTTCACTGTCAAGGACAGAAAAGGCGGTGATGTAAATTTAAAAGAGTTCGCTAACGAAGTACTATTAATTGTAAATACTGCCACTAAATGCGGTTTTACACCAACATACGAGCAACTTGAGGCAACTTACAAGAAGTATCATGCAAAAGGTTTTGAAGTGCTTGATTTCCCTTGCAACCAATTTAACAACCAAGCTCCTGGTACAGACGAAAGTATTCACGAGTTCTGCAAACTTACATACGGTACTGATTTCCCACGCTTTAAGAAGATTAAAGTAAATGGCGAAGAGACAGAACCATTATACAAGTTCTTGAAAGAACAAAAAAGCTTTGCAGGTTGGGACGAAAGCCACAAACTAACACCAATTCTTGATAAAATTATTTCAGAGCAAGACCCTAACTACAAGGAAAATGCTGAAATAAAATGGAACTTCACAAAATTCCTTATCAACAAGAAAGGGCAAGTAGTTGCACGCTTCGAACCTACTGAAAAGATGGAAAACATCGAAAAGGAAATCGAAAAATTGCTCGCAGAATAAGCAAATAGCAAATAAAATAATTAAAGGAAAGTAGAATGGAAAGTCAATATGACCTACCAGTCTACTTCCTTTTTATATTAGACAAGTATAACCCTGAAAAAGTAAGAATACCATTGAGCATCAATAGTTCATACCCAAACTTATAATTCCATAGTTTCATGGACAAAGTATCGATTGCAAAGCATAATAATGGACTCGCAATGGCGATGTAAGGCACAAATTTATCATTCACCGAACGGCGTGTCAAAAGGCTGAAAGCAAACAATCCTAAAAGTGGACCATAGGTATAAGAACAAAGAATATAGACCGCATCTATTAAACTCGTTGAATTGAAAACTTTGAAAACAAGAATAAAAAGGATGAATACAACTGACATTGCGAAATGAATTCGCTTACGCAAAATTTCATTTTTAGGTTGTTCACAAATATCAACACAAAAGCTTGTAGTCAAAGAAGTTAAAGCTGAGTCAGCTGTTGAAAAGCAAGCAGCCACTACTCCTATCGTAAATAACACTTCGACCCCATTGCCTAACATTCCACCAGCAACAGGTAATAACATCAATTCGTCAGGAGAAGCTGGTAAAGGAATATTCATTTTCGATAAATACATCATCAATAATATACCTAAAGACATGAAAAGAAGATTGACAGGAAGGAAAGCAAAGCCGTATGTACACATATCTTTTTGAGCATCGCGTAATGTTTTACAAGTCAAATTCTTTTGCATCATATCTTGGTCTAACCCAGTCATTACCACAACAATGAAGACCCCACTAAGAAATTGCTTCCAAAAATTTTGCTTAGAAAACCAATCGTCCCAAACAAAGATAGTGGAATGACTATCGGAAATTATCCGATTGAAAGTTTCAGAAATGCTGAAATCCAATGCCGTCATCACATTATATATAATAAGGAGAAGGGCGAGGAACATACAAATGGTTTGAAATGTATCTGTAAAAACCAAAGTTCGTATGCCACCTTTGTGGGTATAAAGCCAAATAAGCAGCACCATAGAAACCACCGTTACAGGGAAAGGAATATTAAAATCTGTAAGAACAAAACGCTGTAATATCATACAAACAACATAAAATTTAACGGCCGAACCCGTCAATTTCGATAAAAGAAAAAACGAAGATCCTGTTTTATAACTTCTTATCCCCAATCGTTGTTTCAAATAAGTATAAATGGTTATAAGATTTAGCCGATAATAAATGGGCAAAAGTACAAAGGCGACCAAGATATAACCAAAGATAAAACCTATACAGGTCTGCGCATAAGCCATATTTTGGTCTATCACCATTCCAGGAACACTTACAAAAGTTACACCCGAAATGCTGGCACCAATCATTCCAAAGGCAACAAGATACCAAGGCGACTGCTTATTAGCACGAAAAAACGACTCATTATTACCCGACGAAGCTGTCATTTTACTAATGAATAACAACAAGCTGAAATAAATCAATATAGTTCCTAAAATAATCATATTGCCGCAAAAAGTTGAAAATAACGTAATTCTTTGGATTGTGTTTGATTTCTTTTATGTATCTTTGCTATCACTTTATGATAAAATAATACGTTCCAATATTGAACGGATACTCACGATAAAAGAGAACAAAGAACAACCTATGCTATGACACACACTTGAAAGCCCGATAAAAGTTAATACTTTTGCGGGCTATTTTTATACCTTTTAGTTGTAAAATTATACTTTGACACCCGATTGCAAGGCTGCTCCAATAGCAGTACAAAATTCAGAATATTTTGGTATAATGAAGCGAACATCGTAAAGACGCTCCATCATTGGAAATAAGACCTTACATTGAGGAAGCAAGGTAAGGTTACCTATCATGACAAAATCCTTAATACCACTATTCAAGGAGCTCAAAATCGTAGCCGAGCCAATTGATTGCAATACTAAGCAAATCAGACCTAATGCAATGTCTTCCCTACTTGCAGTTCCTTGAGCATTAGCAAAGAGAGAGGCTGTTGCATTCATTGGTAAACCAGGAAGTGGCTTTGAAGAAATATCACCAATCTGAAGATTAATGCTACCAATATCGCCTTTCATGGCTAAATCGGATATTTGCTGAATATCATCAGTATTTAATAACAAACGAGAAAGACCATTTAAAGTTCCGCCACCAATACCAATACCACCAATATGATGAATATCGTTGCCATCACACAACACTAACGAAGTTCCAGTTCCCATTGAAACAACAATCATTCGGTCGCGTTGAGCTTCATAACGAGCCCCTAAACCATCAGCTAAAAACTCATCAGCTTTCTCAGTTGACAAACCATAAACAGGCTTATCAATATAGGCTGCGCCAACTCCTGTAATCATAACTTTTTCAATATCATTTAATTCTATCTTGTTATCATACAGATATTTACCAAAAGCACCATAAAGAGATGTTACTGGGTCGGTAGCTTTAATACGTAATGGTCTAACCACCTTACCATCTCTTATTCCAACTATCTTAGTAGTAGAAATACCAACGTCAATTCCAATTGCAATTTTCATAATACCTTATCATATAAAAGCATGGGCAAAGGTACAAAAAAAGTAGATACATACTAAGTCAAACACAAAGATTTTGTAAAAAAAGCCAAAAACATTTCTGTATTTATCTGAAAATGAGTATCTTTGCACTCTGTTATGATGAGAGTAGGAATTCAAAGTATAATTATTAGATAAAAACAAAATGACAAAAGCAGATATCATCAATGAGATTGCATCTTCGACTGGCATTTCAAAAAAAGACGTGTCGGCAGTAGTAGAATCATTCATGGAAGCTATTAAAGACAGTCTGTTAAAAAGCAAGGAGAATGTTTATCTCCGTGGATTCGGTAGTTTTATCGTTAAACACCGTGCAGAGAAAACAGCAAGAAATATCTCCAAGAACACAACAATTACCATTCCTGCGCATGATTTTCCAAGTTTCAAGCCTGCGAAAACATTCATTGAGGACATGAAAAAGTAAGAATCAAAATAATATAAACAATTTAAACATTTAAAAGCTATGCCAAACGGAAAGAAGAAAAAGGGACACAAAATGGCTACGCATAAGCGTAAGAAGAGATTAAGAAAGAATAGACATAAGAGCAAGTAAGCCCCAAGGGCAGAAAGACAAATATAGTCTATCAACAGACGGGGCATGTCATCGCATTCAACTCCTAACCCTAAGGGGGCGACGACACGTCTCGCTTTTTTAAAATAGGTACGTTAGTACTTATAAACACAATAAGAAATGACAAGCGAAATAATTATTGATGCCCAACCAAAAGAAATTTCGATTGCATTACTCGAAGATAAACGATTGGTGGAATACCAACGTGAACCAAGAGATGCTAATTTTTCGGTTGGAAATATCTACATTGCTAAAGTCAAAAAGCTAATGCCAGGTTTAAATGCCTGTTTCGTAGATGTAGGTTATGAGCGCGACGCATTTCTTCATTATTTAGACTTAGGAAGTCAGTTCAACTCCTTTGCAAAATATCTCAAGCAGGTACAAAGCGATAGGAAACGACTATTCCCACTACAAAAGGCCAGCAAATTACCTATCTTACAGAAAGATAGCAGTATTCAGAACATATTAGAGGTTGGTCAAGAGGTAATGGTGCAAGTAGTAAAAGAGCCTATTTCAACCAAAGGTCCACGCCTTACTGGAGAAATTTCATTTGCAGGCCGCTACTTAGTTCTCATTCCTTTTGGGGATAAAGTAAACGTTTCAACAAAAATTAAAAGTGGAGAAGAGCGCGCCCGCCTAAAGCAACTCATACAAAGCATACGTCCAAAGAATTTTGGAGTAATTGTACGCACAGTAGCAGAGGGTAAAAGGGTTGCAGAACTCGATGCTGAGATGAAAGTACTATTCAATAGATGGAATGAAGCCATAACGAAAGTACAGAAAACTCAAGAAAGACCACAACTCATATTTGAAGAGACAGGGCGTGCAGTAGGCATGCTTAGAGACCTTTTCAATCCTACCTACGAGAATATTTATGTGAACGACGAGGAAATTTGCACTGCCGTTAAAAGCTATGTTTCACTTATCGCCCCTGAAAAGGCAGACATAGTAAAGAAATATAATGGTAAACTGCCAATTTTCGACAACTTTGACGTAACGAAACAAATAAAATCAAGTTTCGGAAAAACAATTAATTATGGTCATGGTTGCTACATTATCGTTGAACATACAGAAGCTATGCACGTTGTTGATGTGAATAGTGGAAACAGAACAAAGGAGAAAGGACAGGAACAAAACGCACTTGACACCAACCTTGGCGCAGCAGATGAAATTGCTCGCCAGCTCCGTTTAAGAGATATGGGTGGTATTATTGTTGTCGATTTCATAGACATGAACTTGGCGGAAGACCGTCAAATGCTCTATGAACGTATGTGCAAAGCGATGCAAAAAGACCGTGCTCGACACAATATTTTGCCTTTAAGCAAGTTTGGATTGATGCAAATAACTCGTCAAAGAGTACGCCCTGTTATGGACGTAGATGTTGCAGAAGAATGCCCAACATGCTTTGGAAGTGGGAAAATACGTTCAAGTTTATTATTTACAGACTTATTGGAACGTAAAATTGACCAACTCACCAACAAAATAGGCATTAATAAGTTCTATTTACATGTACACCCATACGTAGCTGCTTATATTAACGAGGGATTTATATCACTCAAACGCAAGTGGCAAATGAAATATGGATTCGGTGTAAAGGTTGTTCCATCACAAAAATTGGCATTCATGCAATATGAATTTTACGATAACAATCGCCAATTCATTGACATGAAGGATACCAACGATAAACTTTAGACGTCCATCGGGTAAAGAAAAAAATAATGAAAGATTAATGTGGCTATTATAAAAGAGGGTGTGTCAAAATCGACACTCCCTCTTTTTTATCTTCCTCCCTATTTGGTAAAAAAACTTGACCTATTGGTCAATAATAATTGTTCTGAACCAATCACGCAAAATACCACCATATTGGTCTTGACTATCAGCACAAAGCAACAAAACTTGTGA
>QWBY01000052.1_pt1 | contig 90128 bp, 86 predicted proteins | sample 1972471 | NCBI WGS metagenome assembly QWBY01 (sample SAMN09866722, study PRJNA288562) | Human gut metagenome isolate term6_stool, whole genome shotgun sequencing...
GGATACACCTGTTCCCATCTCGAACACAGAAGTTAAGCCCTACATCGCCGATGGTACTTGGCTGGAAACGGCCTGGGAGAGTAGGTAGTCGCCAATTAATTGAAAGGACACGTTTCGTGTCCTTTCTTTATAACGCGGGGTAGAGAAGTGGCATCTCGTCGGGCTCATAACCCGGAGACCGCAGGTTCGAATCCTGCCCCCGCAATGAAGAAAAGGGAAGAGCGGCCCATTGGGTCGCTCTTCCCTTTTGTTGGTAGGGGGAGGGGGCAGGATGAGAACCCGGTGAGATTGCCAGAGCTCCCGCAAGGCCAAGCGCCGAAGGCGCGCAGGTCGAGCGGTGAGCGAGGCATCCAGAGGCGCGAAGCGCCGTTGGAATCCTGCCCCCGCAGGATATTTTTTTTTGCGCACACCCATTATTGTGTTATGGTAGAACCATCAGATTTGGGCCCTTAGGTGTGGCGCCGGGGCATATAGGAAAAGGTTATCTATTTCAAAGGAGTGTGGCATGGAGGAAGTGTATAGAGTCGAGCACGACTCGCTCGGCGAGATGAAGGTCCCTGCGGGCGCTTATTATGGGGCGAACACATTGCGTGCGGTGCAGAATTTTCCGATTACAGGAAACCCCGTGGATCGGGAGTTTATTAGAGCCATGGTGGAAGTGAAGAAGGCTGCAGCGCTGATGAATCTGGAAGTGCATCAGCTGAATGAAGAACGAGCGCACGCGATTGTTAATGCCTGTGACCGTATTTTAGCGGGTGAGAATTTGGACCAGTTTGTAGTGGACCCGATTCAGGGCGGCGCCGGTACGTCTTTTAATATGAATACCAATGAAGTCATTGCAAATATGGCAACGGAAGCGCTAGGGGGTAAACTGGGAAGCTATGATCCGGTGCATCCGAATGATCACGTGAATGAGGGACAATCGACGAACGATGTTATTCCGACGTCGGGTAAGATTGCGATGATTCGGTACTTTATGGAGCTGAAAGACGAAGCGACGAAGCTGAATGCGTCGTTTGACAAGAAGAGCCGTGAGTTTGACAGCTACATTAAAATGGGGCGCACGCAGAATCAGGATGCTGTGCCGATTCGTTTGGGACAGGAATTTGCAGCGTATACGGCGCTATTGAAACGAGATGTGAAGCGTTTTGATGCGGCGATTGAAGCATTGTCCGTCGTTAATTTGGGCGGTACGGCCATTGGTACGGGGTTGAATGCGGATGTCAATTATGTGAAGAATATTGTGCCGAAGCTGAACGAAGTAACGGGATTGAAGTTGAAGCAGAATGAAGATCTTATTGACGGGACGCAAAACCTGGATGGCTTTTTAGTGGCCTCGTCGATATTGAAAAATTATGCGTTGTCTTTGTCTAAGATTGCGAACGACTTGCGCTTCTTGAGCTCCGGACCTCGCTCGGGGATTCATGAGATTACGTTGCCGGCGCGCCAGGCCGGGTCATCGATTATGCCGGGCAAGGTAAATCCGGTTATCCCGGAAGTCGTGAACCAGATGGCGTTTGCTGTGGTCGGTAATGATATGACCGTAACCATGTGTGTGGAAGGTGGACAGCTGGAGCTCAATGCCTTTGAACCGGTTTGCTTCTATAAAATCTTTGAATCGCTGCGAGGTCTGAAGGGAGCCATTTATACTTTCCGAGTGCATTGTATCGATGGCTTGACAGCGAACAAGAAGAATTTGGAAGAAGAAGTGCATCGCAGTGTCGGCATCGTGACGGCCTTGGCGCCGCATATCGGCTACATTACGGCGTCGCGTCTGGCAAAGACCGCTTTAGCAACGAATAAATCCTTGCGCGATTTGGTGCTCGAAGAAAAATTGATGACGGAAGAAAAATTGGACCGCATCTTTAATCCGTATGCCATGACGCATCCGGGCATTGCCGGAAAGGATAGCGATGTAGAGGAAAAAAGCGAAAAGTAAAAACGTAAGTGCCAATAAGGCGAAATGGACCGTGCCTCTTGTTAAAAACAAAGAGAGGCACGGTCAATTTGCTTTGTCGTTCGTTTTTTAGCGATACTCTTTATAATAGTCCAAGACTTTTTTTACATAGTTGCGCGTTTCGGCATAGGGAATGGTGTGCAAGGTTTTGCCATCGCTACTGTAGGAGGAATCCTTCAGCCAGGCGGAGACCGCATTGGGGCCGGCATTATAGGCGGCAAGCGCCGTAGCGGTTTCGTTTTGAAAGCGATCCAAGAGATAGCGAAGATAGGTGGTGCCGTAGAGGATATTGGTGGCCGGGTCGAATAAATTATCTTTAGAAATATTGCGCTTGGCCATGCGCGCAATGTCCGGGGCGGTCGAGGGCATGATTTGCATGAGCCCTTTTGCACCCACGTGAGAGACGGCTTGCGGATCAAATTTGCTTTCTTGGCGCATCACGGCGGCAACCAGAGCGGGATCCAGATGATGCGCTTGGGCCTGTTTTTGTATTTCCGCATAATAGCGCACATGGGTAAGATCGCTGTTCTTCTTACCGTTGAGAAGCAATACCAGACAAAACAAAGCGAAGAGCAAAAAGACAAAGAAGACATAGGAGGAGCATGTCGCTTGCTTTTTGGTTTGTCGATGCTTTCGTTGTTTGGCCATGGAAGCTCCTTTCTAGGGAAAACTACTTCTAGAATACATGCCCTTCGGCGAGGATACAAGGTGCAACTTTAACGAAATTTTAAGATTTGTGACTGGAAAAGGCGCAAGCGTCGTTTATACTGAAAACAAAGGGAAGGAGGCAGCTTTGGAGAATCCGTTTATCAGCGTGCGCCATTTGACCAAAGTTTTTAGCATGGGCGATGAAAAAGTCTATGCGTTACGCGACGTCAATTTGGAGATTGCACGCGGAGAAATCATCTGTTTACTGGGTCCCTCGGGTTCTGGAAAATCGACATTGCTTAACGCATTGGCAGGACTGGAAAAGCCAACCAAGGGCGAGATTATTGTTGGCGGCATTCATTTGGAACAATTGAATGAAGCGCAGGTCACCCTCTTTCGTAGCTTGAATGTCGGCTTTGTGTTCCAATCCTACAACCTCATTCCTACGCTCAATGCGATGGAAAATGTAACGTTGAGTCTGATGGTAAAAGGCGTGCCCAAGAAGGAATATGAAGCGGCGGCCAAACGCGTGTTATCGCTGGTGGGACTGGGGGATCGACTCTATCATCGCCCGAATCAGCTTTCCGGCGGACAACAGCAACGCGTCTCCATCGCCCGTGCGTTGGTGGGTAAACCGAAGATCTTGTTTGCCGATGAACCGACCGGCAACCTGGACACCAAGACAAGCTTTGAAGTGATGGATCTGATAAAGCGCATTGCCAGAAAAGAAAATATTACGGTCATTATGGTGACGCATGATGAAGAAATGACCGTCTATGCGGATCATATGTTGCATATGCGTGATGGCGCAATTGAGCGTCATACACGAAAGAACGAAGGAACGAACAGTTCGGCGGCCGAAAGACAAGAAGTAAGGGAAATCATAGCAGCCGCTTCGCAGGGAGGGAGAGACAATGATTAACAGCACAAATCTGCCGCAGATGCTGACGGGTGGCAATGACGGCCATGGAAATGGCAATCTTGGCATGGGAGTTACGGTGGCAAACAAGCCGAAACTGATCGTTTCCAATTACCGCTTAAGCCCGGAGATGCCGCAAGCAGGACAGGAATTTGAACTGTCGCTCACCTTTACCAATACGAATGCGGAAAAATCCGTGCGCAATATTAAAATCAGCCTGGGGGGCGGCGAAAGCGGAGCGATTCCCACAGCATCGCAGATGGGAAAGGACACCGCAGCCATGATGCCGTCGGGAAGCGCCTCGGTCTTTACGCCGGTCGGTTCGTCCAACACCTTTTACATTGCTAAAATTCGTCCGCAAGACACGGCAAGAAAGACTATTCATCTGAAAACGGCACCGACCTTGGCCGCACAAAACTACTCCATTAACGTGGCTTTTGAATATGAGGATTTGCTCGGCAATGAATTTACGGCGACGGAAACCATTGGTATTCCCGTCGTACAGACGGCGGATATTCTCCTTGGCGATGTGCAAATCAAAGGGTCCTCCGGTGAAGAAGATCTGTCGGTGGGCACACCAGTTAACGTGGACCTGGACCTTTACAACACCGGCAAAGATCCGCTGACCAATTTCATGGTTACGATTCAGGGAGATGGCTTTAAAGTGAGCGGCTCGCCTCGCTACTATGTGGGCAATTTCAATCCTGGTGCTTCAGATCACTTTTCAGGAGAGATTGTACCTGAAGATAATCAAATGAATGGCACGATTTTGATTACCTATGAGGATTCGACGGGACAAAAGCATGAGAAAAAGCAGACCTTCCAAAAGACGGCAACGGGGAAAGTCGGCGAAGGAAAAGTCGATCGCAGCAAGCTCCAAAACGATGCAAAAACCGGATTGTTGGTGAACCCGGAAACCAGTCAATACTATGATCCGAAGACATTGCAGCCCATGGACGTTGAGCAACCTTCGCATTTTCCGTGGCTACCGGTAGGAATCTTCGCGATTGCAGTGGTCGTGGCAATCTTGCTCATTCGTCGTCATAATAAAAAGAAACGGCAGGAAAAGGAGCTGGACTTGGATGCGTAATCTTGACCTTATCCCCCTGGCGTGGCGCAATTTATTGCGTCGCAAATCGCGTACGATCCTGACGGTGATCAGCGTGATAATCGGCGCCGTGGCTATTATTCTCATGTTATCGTTTGGCTATGGGATGCAGGAGAGTACGCGCAAGCAGATGGAGGATTTTGCACAACTGAATTCCATTACGGTGACGCCGACAAAAGCCTCGGACAGCACTTCGAAAGGCGGACAGAGGGGCTATTTGCGCGAGCAAGAGGTGGAAAAGATCCGTCGTATCCCGCATGTGAAAGCGGTTTTGCCCAGCAAGTACGTGCCCTACACGCTGGAATTTCAAGATGCGGATTTGCATGCACCAGGCAATATGCAAGCCATCGATTTTGACGAACTGCGCAAAAGCAATATCAAGATGAAACGTGGGGCAATTCCGCAATCGACCAATCGGGATCCTTTCATTGTAAGTCCGTCGTTGCGCGTGCTTCGCTATGATGCCTCTAAGAACATCAGCGTTATGAAGCCGGAGAAAGATTTTGACTTTGCAAAGGCGAGAGTCTTCGTGAGCATTATGGATTTTGGCCAAGAGAACGCGATCACGATCGGCAACGGTCCGGCGCAAAATCGCCACATGCTTACTTATGCCGGCACGTTCGAAAAATCGGATCTCTTATCGCCGCGCGGCGTCTATATTTCCTTTGATACCTTGGATCGCCTGGATCAAAAAAGCCATCGCTTAAACGCTTCGGTCGCAGATGATGCCTTAAAGGGTGGACAATCCGTTTCATCCTCTGCGGCCTCCGGAAAAGCGAAAAATCGCCATTATGATGCTGCCACTGTAACGGTGGATGACCTGAAGAATACCCAGTCGGTTATTGATGCGATTTCGGAGTTGCAGCTCTCCGCATACTCGGATGAAGATTTCATTAAGAGTCAGCAGGAAGGCCTCCGCGTCGTACAGATGATATTTGCCGGCATCGGTTCAATTTCACTTCTCGTGGCCGCCATCGGCATTGCTAATACTATGCTTATGTCCATCCATGAGCGAACCCGCGAGATCGGTGTGATGAAGGTCATTGGTGCGCAGGTCAGCGATATTCGCAAAATGTTTCTCATCGAAGCGATGCTGATCGGTATCATCGGTGGCATCTTCGGTGTAATCGTATCGTATTTGTTCTCCATGGGTGCCAATCATATGTTCGCCGAGTTTTTGCGGCAGCAGGATCTTGGCGGCGATGAAGAAATTCTCATCAGCATCATCCCATTCTGGCTGCCGTTTGCAGCGTTTCTTTTCTCCGCCTGCATCGGTCTTCTGGCAGGGTATTTGCCGGCTCGTCGTGCCACCCGTATTTCTGCGATCGAAGCAATACGTACGGAATGACGGTTGACAGCGTCAAAGAAAGGATGCAGATCCCAAGTCGTCCCAGCTGTGCGCTAATTCTCTCCGACAGTCCAACCGTTTTGCCTTCACATTCTCACCTTTTTATGTTCCTCTGAGTGTGTTAAGATTGAGGAAGGAATGCGGAGGGTACGGATGCAAAGACCGTTTATTACAGCCATTGTGACCGGCGCGGGCTTGGGCACGCGCATGGGACATATGAAAAACAAGATGCTTATTGAAATCGACGGTGGTCGTGTGCTGCAACGCACCCTGCGTGCACTGCATCGCTCGGGCGTTATTGATGCCTATGTGATTGTAGTGAAAGAAGACATCCTGCCGACGGTGAAGAGAGACATTCTCCCCCAAGTATTCGGGGAGAATTTTTCACGTGTTTGTGTTTGTTTGGGCGGAGCCACCCGACAAGATTCCGTAAAAGAAGGCTTGAAGCATCTTCCGCCGGAAACGGATTATATTGCCGTGCATGACGGTGCCCGCCCCTTTATTGCCCCTGCTGTGGTCAAACGCTGTTTAGCGCGTTTGCTCAAAGGGGATGTGGACGGCACCATTTGTGTGTTACCCATGAAGGACACCATTAAATTTGTGAACGAAGCCGGCATTATTGAAAACACCCCCAACCGTGCGCATCTGTTCGGCGCGCAAACGCCGCAGATGTTTAAGAAGAAAGCGCTGCTGGAGGCGTATGAAAAGGCAATCTGGGAAGAAATTCCCATTACCGATGATGCGCAGATGGTGGAGATATTTGGCGGCAGGGTAGCTACCGTTGAGGGAGATGAAGCCAATATTAAAATAACGACGCCGATGGACTTGCTCTTTGGCGAACGTATTTTGACAGAACGGGAGGATTTGGATGAATAAGTTGCCCTTCCGCACCGGCATGGGCTTTGATGTGCACGCCTTTGCGGAGAATCGAAAGCTGGTGTTGGGCGGCGTATGCATTCCCTATGAAAAGGGGCTGGAGGGACATTCCGATGCGGATTGTCTTGTACATGCCATAAACGATGCTCTGCTGGGCGCTTTAGCCATGGGAGACATCGGCGGGCATTTTCCGGATACGGATCCCCGCTATAAAGACATCTGCTCATTGCGGATGATGGAAGACGTGCTGGCCTTGGTACACGAAGCCGGCTACGTCGTTGGCAATGTGGACAGCGTCATTATGGCGCAAAAGCCCAAAATGGCACCCTACATTCAAGCGATGCGCGAAACCATCGCTAAGACGCTGGCTTGCGAAACGGAACAGATTTCCATCAAAGCCACCACGACAGAGCATTTGGGCTATGTCGGACGCGAGGAAGGCATTGCCTGTCTGGCCAATGTTTTATTAGTACGATCAGAAGAATAGTGGCGGGCTTGAAGCCGCAGCCGCTTGGAACAAGTGATTTGAGCCATAGGAGAGGAAACATGGAAGAAATCAAAAAAGGACGCATTCGCACGGCGGAGTCCGTGACCGAAGGGCATCCGGATAAAATCTGCGATCAGATTGCGGATTCAATATTGGACGAAGTGCTAAGGCAGGATCCCGCATCGCACTGCGCTTGTGAAGTCATGGCGTCAACGGGCATCATTTTTGTGATGGGCGAATTGAGCACGAAGGCGGATGTAGACATCAATGCCATTGTGCGCCAAACATTAAAAAAGATCGGGTACACGGATGCGGACAGCGGCATTGATGCTGAACATTGTGCCGTGATTACGACGATTCGCGAGCAGTCACCGGATATTGCTTGTGGCGTGGATCGTTCGGAAGAGGCACGCTTGGGCGAAGAGGAAGCGCTGTCGGAAGAGGGCGCTGGGGATCAGGGCATCGTGTTCGGTTATGCAACCAATGAAACGCCCGAGTACATGCCCATGCCGCTGATGCTGGCGCATCGCTTAGCAAAACGCCTGGCCAAGGTGCGTCGGGAGAATATCGTGCCCCATCTGCGTCCGGACGGCAAAACGCAGGTATCGATAGAATATGACGAAGCCAATCGCCCGAAGCGCATTGATGCGATTCTGATTTCGACGCAGCACGATGCCCAAGCGGATCAGAAAGAGATTAAAGAGCAATTGTGGGATCGCGTGGTGAAGGAATGCTTGGATCCGTTGATGATTGACTCACAGACCAGATTCTACGTGAATCCGACGGGACGCTTTGAAATGGGAGGACCCAATGCGGATACGGGGCTGACCGGCCGTAAGATTATTGTAGACACCTATGGTGGCGAAGGGCATCACGGCGGTGGCGCATTCTCCGGAAAGGATCCATCCAAGGTGGATCGCTCCGGGGCATACTATGCCCGCTATGTGGCCAAGAATGTCGTAGCGGCGGGCCTTGCTGACAAGGCAGAGATTGCCGTTGCCTATGCCATCGGTCGTGCGGAGCCTTTTTCCATTGCCATTGATACGTTCGGCACGGGGAAATTGTCGGATGAAGCCTTACTGCAGATTATTCAGAAAGTCTTTGATTTTCGTCCGGGCGCTATCATAAAGAAATTGGATTTGCGTCGTCCCATTTATGCGCATACGGCGACATACGGGCATTTTGGACGTACCGATGATCGCTATTCTTGGGAAGAACTGGATCAGGTGGAAACCTTAAAGAAATATTTGGAGTAGAACATGGCCTGGTTACGGAAAAATTTAGCAGTGGACCTGGGCACCACCAATGTGCGTGTCTTTACGCGGGCGGAAGGGGTGAAGTTTCAGGAGCCGTCTGTGGTGGCACTGGATTTGTATAAGGACTCCATCGTTGCCGTCGGAGAAGAAGCCAAAGACATGCTGGGCCGTACGCCGGGCAATATCGTGGCACGGCAACCGTTGCAGGGTGGCGTGATTTCCAATTATCGAGCCACGGAAAAAATGTTGCGCGTCTTTTTGCAGCGCGGCATGGACAAAAGTCTGTTGCATCCGGACGTGATCATCACCGTCCCCACTTTGGCGACGCAGGTGCAGAAGCGTGCGGTGGTACAGGCGGCCTCGGCGGCCGGCGCGCATCAGACCTTTCTCATCGAAGCCCCTTTGGCGGCAGCCATGGGCGTTGGCGTGGATATCATGGATCCAAGCGGTACTTTACTGGTGGATATCGGTGGCGGTGCAACGGATGCAGCGCTTATTTCCGCCGGCGGTATTGTGGTTTCGGAAGCGATTCCCGTTGCCGGCGATGCCATGGATGCTGCCATCGCTCGCTTTATCAGGGATAAACATCATGTGATGATTGGCGAGCGGACCGCAGAGACGGTAAAAATCCGATTGGGCTCTGTGTTGGATACGGAAGTGCCGGAGCGCGTGGAAGTGAAGGGGCGCAATATGGCGGACGGTTTACCTGCCCGCGTGTACTTGACGCGTGATGATCTGGCACAGGCGATTGCGCCGGTGCTGCAGAAGATTGCAGATACCGTTCATCGCCTCTTGGCAGAAACCCCGCCGGAATTGTCCGCCGATCTTTTTGACAAGGGCATAATACTGACGGGCGGCGGTTCTCTGGTGCGCGGCTTGGGTCCCCTCATCGAAGAAGAAAATGGCATTCGCGTGCGTTATGCGGAGCAGGCCGTTAGTTGTGTCGTTCGCGGCGCGGGAAAAGCGTTGTCTTGGATTCGTCGCTTCCAAGCGACGGATGCGATGCTTTCCGATACGACGCGACAGCAGACCATGAATCGAGAAATATTGCGGAAGCGATGATCCAAGGGAGGATAAGATGGCAAATTTGTACCAAGAGCTCGTAGCATGTGAAAAGGAAGGACATCCGATTCGCGTGGGCGTCATAGGCGCCGGGCAAATGGGAACCGGTATGATTTCCCAGATTGCAACGATTCCCGGGATGCGCGTGACCGGTATTTGCGATATGCAGTTGGAACGCGCCGAAAAAGCGAAAGCCATTTATTTGCAGGCATCTCAAGATCAGCATAACATCGTCACGAGCAAAGAGTATCGCGACGTCATCAATGCGAAAGATGTAGATGTGGTGGTAGAAGCTACCGGCCTGACGGAAATCGGTGCACGCGTTTCCATGGCCACGCTGCTGGCCAAGAAACACCTTGTGCTATTAAATGTCGAGATCGACATCACCATTGGTGTGCTCATGAAGAAGCTCTATGACGCCGCCGGCCTGATGTACACGGGTTCGGATGGCGATGAGCCTGCAGCAACATTCAGCCTTTTCAATTTTGCGCGTTCCATGGGCATGGAAGTGCTTGTTGCCGGCAAGGGCAAAAACAACAAGCTCAAGCCCTACGCCAACCCGGATACCGCTCGCCAAGAAGCGGAAGAGCGCGGCATGAATCCGCATATACTTGCCTCCTTCCAGGACGGCACCAAAACAATGGCAGAGATGAATCTTCTTTCCAACGCCACCGGCTTTATCCCCGACATTGACGGTATGCATGGCATTGCCGGCGACTTAGATGCAACGGTGGAACAGTTGGACCTCGTCCGTAACGGCGGCATTCTCAATCAATTTGGTGTTGTCGAGTACGTGGACGGCATTGCCCCCGGTGTTTTTGTTATCGTCAAGGGCCAGAACGCCGAAGTAATCGGTGAAATGAATTATATGCTCAACAAGAAGCGAGACCATCAGATTCTGTATCGTCCGTTCCATCTGGGCAGCCTCGAAACACCGCTCACCATCGCACGCGCGGTGCTCCACAAGCGTGCCGCCATCGTGCCGTTGGATACCCCCATTTCGGAAACCGTCGCTGTCGCCAAGAAGGATATTGCCGAAGGCGAAGCTATCGATGGTATTGGCGGCTTCTGTGTCCGCGGTTGCCTGGAAACGCATGCCGCCCAAAAAGAAGCTCGTCACATCCCCATCGGCCTCATCGTTGGCAACGCCGTTGCCAAACGCGCCATTGCCAAGGACACGGTTTTGACGGAAGACGATATTGCCCTAGACACCACCACGCAGGTCTATCGCCTACGTAGCCTGCAGGATTCTCTGATTGGTTAATCGGCTTAGCGAAAGTGGATGCTGGTGCGAGAGGTAGAGCCTCGCTTCGACGTGGTGCTGAGAAAGAAAGTGCTGGTGCGAGGAGACTGTGACGCTGGTGCGAGAGGAAGGGGCTCACTTCGATGCGGTGCTGAGAAAGCGGGCGTCGTTGCGCGGAGACTGTGATTTGGATAGTAATAAAGAAGCCGTCGGAAGTTTTCTTCCGACGGCTTTTTCTATCGGGGTGACAGGTTCAGAATCATTTTTCACACCGTGTTTTTATTCATCTCATCCTCTATTTAAAGCCCTTCTATTATGAATTATTCCGTATATTCCATTAGTTTTCATCGGCTATAAAAGTTTTTAGTATCAAATTAGTATCACTGCTCCACGCTGAAAAGCGGCTTTTTAAGGCCTCCGAAATCTCCGAATAGTTTTTTCCACTCATAGGGGGATTATGCGCATAGGGCGTGCAAAAAGTCAATGTGCCCTTATCGGTTCCCACGGAAAGGAAATACAAAACTTTTAGGGGGGTATTTTTCACACCATAAAAAGGGAACCTGTGAAAAATGAATCGGACGAAACGATTTTTCCTTCGAACGACGGAAGGAACATGTGCCGGAGTAGTAAGACGCCAAAACTTCGCGCCCTAATCGTCGTAGACGGAAGATAACCGAAAACAGGTATGTTGATATGCCTTTAAGAGGAAAATGCGTCTACGCGCGTTCTACGGCCTTATAGAGGGAATCGCTATTTTTCAATGCTTTGCCAATCTCTTAAAAATTCTAATTTTTACTTTGTCACACAGAATAGACCCGTCGCGGTTCCCATTAGGGCAAAGGAAACTTTTTCTGTCCCCCTTCGGCGATATGCCCTCACATGAAAATGCCTGTCCCCGCCCGTTCCCACTTCCTCACGAGAAAATATGTACAGTACGGCGGGGGAAGGACGTGACCACTGGTGGCGTGGTGGCATGCCCCCTATGTGGGACTGTTCACCGTAACACTTCGGTCTTGGTGTTCCAGTTTATGTTCTTCCAACTACCCCCTAAAAAATAGGCATAAATCGGCATAAATGGGCAAACGAAAAGAGGCCGCGTTCCCTTGGCCTCAACGTTTCTTGCGCTTGCTGTGTATGCCAATTACTGTTTCTCTTCGTTGTCCTCTTCCAGCGCGTCGGCCTCTTCGATGTTGGATTCCTGGGCGGTAACAAAAGAAAGTAAATCACTATCCAGCACTCGCCATTGATGACCAACACGATACGCTTTTAGCTGTTTGTCTTTGATAAACTTCTGCACCGTCTGCGTGCTCACTTTAAGAGCTTCTGCGGCCTCGGCTATGGTGTAGACTTCCCACGTTGCACTCATGATTATCCCCCTTTATATCCAAATACGGTTAATTATTACTAGTTAGTGAATATTACGCCAAACAGGTATTTGGTGACATAATTTTCCGCACTCCTGCGCCCCTGTGTTTTCAATGGGCGCAGATGACGTATGCATTTCATGAATAGTAATGAATAGGCATAATGTATAGTTATATTACTTATTTAGCATAATTTAATGCTTTATACGTCTATTTATTCTTATATATTGCATATTACATGCAATGCACACTGTACGGGTAAATTATACTGTTTTTCCATCGTAGGTTCAATGTGTTGTGCCTTCCTGTGCCGCACTCCACGTGTCGAATGCCTCTGCGCTCCGCTTAGTGTCGTTTCTAATCTTTATCGTTTTGTCCAGTAGACAATCCAGAAGAACGCGCACATGAACGCCAGAAGGCGGAAAATCAACTCTACAGGCTTTTAACCATTGCTCGCAATCGTCTATTTCATTACATGCAATCTGTAAGAGCGACCACATGCGCTCCGCCTCTATTTCCGCGTTCTCGATACCGTCCATTAGTGCCATGATTGTTTTTCTTTCTTGTGATATGCTTTCCATGACTGGTGCTCCTAACTATGTTCCAGTTATCCGTCTTTCTGCACAAAGGCGGATTTCTATTTTCACCACCCCATAGGGTCTAGGTGCCCGATCTCTTCTTCCGCACCCGATACCAAATAGGGGTCTGTGTCGCGAAGTTCAACGTATTCAATCACTGCCATAAACTTAGGGGTCTTTCTATCCGTGACCGTGTATTGTTTAATGCTGATATTTTTCACTAGCCGATATCTCGATATTCTTTCCAGCGCGTCATTTACCGCGTCCTCAAATGCCATAGCGTCAAAATGCCGAATAATACAAATCTTAGGGGTATGCATGCTTTCTTTTACCATCGTGATATTTTCTCCTTTTTGTTCAAGGCAAGGGGCTTGGAGTAGTAGTGGGCAACACCTCGTTGCCCCACTACGTAAAGCCATACCCCTGACTTGTTCGGTGGTGTTGTTATGTTTCACAACATATATAAGAGCTGTGAAGAACATTTTTTTTTATGTTTCATAGCACTAGTGCTGTGAAGAACATTTTTCTGTGGCATGTTTCATAGCTGAAAAAACAGGTGAATATTTTTTATTCTAGGTGGTGTCCTTCAGTTCAATTTTCGGGTCAATGGTGAAATATGTTTCTCCGCCAAATTTTCGGATTTTTAGCCACCCGTATAGTTGCGGCCGTCTGTTCGCTCGCGTCCGATAGGTTCCGATACTCTGTGGCATTTTTGGATTTTTCTTCAAAAAGTCCACCAATGAAACAGCGATGACTTTTTCACCGTTCTTCCATTCCATTTCCGTCGCTAATTCTTCCAGTTGGATTTTTAGTGACTTAGCCTCGCGGAATGCCTCACGATCTTTTAATTCCTTCGTCGCTTGGCCGCCCTTCTGTTGTATCGTCTTTTCCATCGGGTCTGCGTCTTTTAATGCGCCTGTTTCATCAAAGTAATGCCGCGGATAACTCCACCACATACAGACGTTGTCTAATGGTGGAAACTCGCGCAATGTAAACTCTAGCCTCCATGCTGTTGGAGCGGGATTTCCTAACAAAACGTTATCTACTTGGCTCTGCTGGTCTAGCTGTGCGTACGTTGGGGGGTCTAGCTCCAATAGGTCTATGATTGCGTCCGGGTCACGTGCGAACACGCCAGCTCCAGAGGCACGATCAATAGAGCTTTTAAACCCTTGGGCACCCTTGGAATGGTGGTGACAGAATATGACGCTCGCTCCTGTCTGTTCTGCGATTCGATCAAGTTGTCCTAAAAACGCGGCTACAATGGAGTTGTCGTTTTCGTTCTCAATGCCCATTTTATATATGGGGTCGATAATGATTGCGGCGTACTCACCACGGGGAAACTCGTCTAACATGTGCCCCGTGAATCGTTCGGCGTTAGATAAATCCGGCCGCCCTCTTAGGGGCATAACGCACATGTTTTCTTGTGCTTTTCTCCAATCTGCATTGATTGCCTTTGCCACTTCTGCGACGCGCTGTAGAAATGAGGCGTTGTCAATTTCCAGATTCACATATAACACTCGCCCTTGGTTACACTGGAAATAGTTCACCCACTTTCCACCCGTGGCAATACAGAGCGCAAGTTCGATTAACAGAAACGACTTTCCGGCTTTACTCTTTCCAGAAATGCTCATCTTATGCCCTCGGCGCAACACTCCGGGAATGAGTTCCGGTGCTCGTGGTGGTAGGTCTGATTTTGCTGGAAGGGAAACAATAAGGGATTTTAACGTTTTTGTTGTTGGGTCATGGTCAAGATTCGATATCCACGCGTCCCACTCTTTAAAATTCACCTTGCCAATATGACAATCTAGCAATGTTTGAACAGCGTTTCCTCGTGTTGCTCCGGCTAGTCGGCTCATCCTCGCCGGATTCTTATTCGCCTCATCTACCGTAAATAAGTGCTCCTTGCACTTTTTGGCGATATAGTCAAACTTCTTCCTAAACTCGGCCTTATTTAACGCGCCAACATGTACCAGCGCATGAACCGATTTTCCAGCACTTAGGGTCATTGTGGTAACAGGCAAGTTTAGGTCTCGAATAAGTTGCACTTGTTCGGGAATGCTTATTTCATCGGATTCAATGAGAATGTGTCTCATCTCGGTAATGTTCTTGTCGCTGATTCCTTTTCCATCAAGTGGGTTAGAGTAGAACCATGCTCCAGCCTCTTCATGGAAACCATACGGGGAAAGAACGCGTGTCAGTGCGTCCGTTGGATTCTCGGCTTCTGCGGCTTTTAGGCGGTTGATGATCTCCTTTGCCGTTGCCTCAATGTATCCGTTCGGATTCGGAATGTATTTCTGCCTCTTCGCATCGAAAAAAGAACCAGCGACAATGCGTATAATCTCATCTTCGCCAAATAACGCGCGTATCTGCTCTACGGCCTGACCAACCGGGGATAGCGCGTTGAATGCCTCAAATGATACAGGCGGGAAATGGGCTGTATTCGTTCCTGTGTCCATCTGAAAATTGCCTGTCTCCGTGGGGAAATGCAAAGACGAATCCGGCTCATTAAAAATGAATCCGTGTTGTTCCGCGATATATCGGATTGTTCCTGCGCCCACTTTGCCTGCGTCTAATGTATCTGCGAAAGTCCCCCATTTATAGTCGTTCTTTTCTTTGTCATAGCGTGCTGGATCCTGCTGACACCACGTGTCCCACGCCTCATAGGGTAGTCCCTCGGCCTTCATCGCCATGCCAATTTTGCACCACTCGCCATAATCAAGAGATTCTGCCGGAATGCGTCGTATTGTGTCGAATAGTTTTTCTTTTTCGTCCATCGTTACCCCCGGCGGCCTATTGACCGATAGTGCGGCCTTCTCCATCAGACAGGCGGAAACGTTCATACAAATAGCGTTCCTCTACCTTGCCACGAATGGTTAAGAAACCCTCTTTCTCCAGTTCCTGATTCAGTTCACGCACAATCTTATATGCGCCCGACTGTGAAACTCTTAATCGCTCCATCACCTCGCGTACGTCTAATAGCATGATTAGGCCTCCAGAATCTCATCAACCGAAACGCCTAATATCTCGGCTATCTTTGCTACACCTGCCTCTGTCCAGAAACCACGTTGAATAATTGCGTTAACCCATTGGCGCGTATGACCTACTTTCTCTGCAATATATGCTTGGGTTATGCCTTTATCCTTCATGATTCCATACACCTGACGTTTACTGAATTTCTTGTTCATTTCTTCCGCCCCCTTCGGTATTTTGATTGTCATGTTAATAGCATTTTTCTATCTCATACTATCACGATGACAATCATATAGCAATAGCCAAATGCGTTGCATTTTATGCTACAATACTATTTAGTTGTTAACTATTGTGGGGGTGAGCCTATGCATGAGAAAAGAATCGCTTATTACCGAAAATTAAAAGGATTAACACAACAGGAGCTCGCGAACGCTGTCGGACTTTCCAGAAGTATGATTAGTCTTTTAGAGTTAGGAAGAACAACGACTAATGATGAAACCATGCAGAAAATAGCCGACGCGCTTCATATTGAAGTTGACGATTTAGAAGAACCAGAGGATATTCGTAAAAATTTAGTGGAAACACTTGCACAATTAACCCTCGCGGGAAAAATATTATGGACAAAAGCCGACAAAGCAAAGCAGGCGGAATTTGGGGCAAAAGCCAGTGATGAAGAAATAGCATATTCTTCAGACGCCGTGCTCGGTACAGAGTATCTATTACTCTTTGAAAAATCAGAAACACCGAAATGCGCAAGGCTACTATATTTCGATTATGAATTAGGCCAAACGGTGAAAATAGGCGATTACAAGGATTACCCCTCACAATTAGCCCGACTTATTGGGTTGGTATCAAACACCCATATATATTATGAATATGGGAAAATAGCACAACTGCTAATTGAGGCAAAAAAAGCATTGGATGAGGAATAGCCCATGCCTGCGTACAAGGACAACTCGGGGAAATGGTACTGTAAGTTTTACTATTCCGACGGTACAGGGAAGAGGAAAGCAAAGCTGAAACGCGGCTTCATGTTACGACGTGAGGCTGAGGCGTGGGAGCGTGCTTTCTTAGAACAAAAGCAATTCCAGCCGAACATGCCTTTCCGTGAGTTCTTCGCCTTATATCGCGCGGAAATAGACCCACAAATCCGCCTAAACAGCAGGATTGCCAAAGACTACAAATCAAAGCGCATACTGCCCTATTTCGGCGATATGGGCATATCTGACATTACGCCAGCCGATGTTCGCAAGTGGCATAACACGCTGATAGAACAGGGCTTTTCTAAAAAATACATTGTTAATCTGCACCGCGAATTATCTGCCGTATTTAATCACGCCATACGCTTTTATGGTTTAAAAGAAAACCCGGCAAGGATAGCGACTCTTCCAAAGGTTCCCGGTTACGTACCCCAAAAAATGCGCTATTTAACGCTTAGTGAGTTCCAGCGCGTCATTGAATACGTTGATGATATGAGAGCGCGCGTGGCAATATCGCTCCTCTATTGGTCGGGTATGCGAAAAGGGGAATTATACGCCCTCACGTGGGGAAAGGTTGATTTCCGCTTGAAAGAAATAACCGTTGACCGTTCCCGTCAACGTATAGGCCGAAACGATATTCTAACGGCTACAAAGACATACGAGGCGCGAACGCTGAGAATGCCAGAACAAGTAATGGATGACTTGAAAGAGTATAAGAACACCTGCTATTCCTCTTCCGATGATGATTATTTATTTCCTTTCGATAATCAATTCATTCCAAACGCCATACGTGACGCAACAGAAAAGGCGAATGCGGCCATTGAAGAGGAAAACCGCGAAAAGGGAACCCACATTCCACCGATAACGCGCATACACGTTCACGGCCTGCGTCATTCCCATGCAAGCTATCTCATTTCCATTGGCGTGAATATCGTTCTTGTATCCAAACGACTTGGGCATGAGAAGGTTTCAACAACGCTTGATACGTATTCTCACTTCTTTCCGAAAGACGAACGGGATATGCTTAGCACAATGAATAATGACGCAAAAAGAGACGGTTAAAAACCGTCCCTTTTCTTTTTTTAGTATCAAATTAGTATCATTCATTCCTTAAAACAGCTGAATTTCAACGTTTCTGTTACATGTAATCGGGGTGACAGGATTCGAACCTGCGACCTCATGGTCCCAAACCACGCGCGCTACCGAGCTGCGCCACACCCCGAAAAGTAGAATCATTTTATCACATTTTTTTACACCTGCACAGGAGGGGATTGCTAAAGGGAGCTAGGTAAAAACGCTATATGGAAAAATACCTAGTCGCCAGCGCCCCGGTAAGCGCCATCTGCGGCTAGGTAAAATTGCTAAATGGGAAAATACCTAGTCGCCAGCGCCCCGGCGGGCGCCATATGCGACTAGGTAAAAACGCTATATGGAAAAATACCTAGTCGCCCAAGCCCCGGTCGGCGTCATTTGCGACTAGGTAAAATCGCTATATGGGAAAATACCTAGTCGCCAGCGCGCCCCTCACCTTTTCTGAACCCTGTATTTGCTAACGCTACGTGTCAAGCACAAATGCGCAATAAGCTTCTTCGCCAAAAAATGAACCGTTCCTACGATTTTATCGACTTGAAATTCGAATGGAACGAGGCGAGACAAAAGCCCTGAAGAATGGGACACAGGCGCACCTTGTTTTTTGAAATAATGGAATTGTCGAGAAGAGGTGATGTGGAGCCATCTTTGTTGGGCAGGAATGGAGGGAGCGCTTGGAAAAAGGTCGGATGGAAATTAAAACGTTATGTTTGGATTTGATGAAAAAGTACCAGGGGCTGTTAAAGAAATTGAAGCCTTCCCGCGAACGGGTTCCGGGATTCTTAGAAATTGATGATCGTCATCATACGCCACAATATTATCATTGCAAAACCGAGAAAGGCGGGAAGCAACGACAACGAAAGTATTTAGGAACAGCGGAATGGAGTAGCGCCAAAAAGTTGGCGCAACAATCGTATGATCGGAAAATAGCGGGGCTGTTAGGAAGGCGATTACAGCAGTTGCAAGAGTGGAATCTTGATTTTAGCGATGATGAAATTGATGCCGTTTATGAAACGATGAAGCCGTCGAGAAGGGAACTGGTAATGCCAATCGCTCCAACGAATCGGCAAAAGTTAGAAGATTGGCTGTCACAGCCCTTTACACCGTTGTATTTTTCCGCGGATGCGACGTCTTATGGGTCGAAGAATGGCGAAAGAGTGCGTTCAAAAAGTGAAAAGATTTTAGCGGATTTATTTTATGATCGAAAAATTGTATATAAATATGAATGTCCGTTATACATCGAGAATCAGGTATACTATCCGGACTTTACTTTTTATGACGCGATGCATGAGAAGGAAATATATTGGGAGCATTTTGGCATGATGGGGGACCCCGATTATTCAGACCATGCGCTAAAGAAGCTTCAATTTTATGAAACGCATGGTATTTGCATTGGCGATAACTTAATTGTTACCTTTGAATCGGACACTTGCTCATTGGCCTTTGAAGTGGCCGAAATGCGTATCGATCTCTATTTGCAACATTCGTCACTATATTAAGCGATTAAGCGTGTTTTGACGGCCAATCGGGGCATGTCCGGGGCGGCGAATGGGTATAATGACAGCAACAGGAATAATAATCGAAACATTGTCGCAACGTAACCATCGGATTATGCAATCCATTCGGAAGGAGAAACTATGTTTAAAGAGTTGAAAGTGCAGATTTTTGCGGATGGTGCCGTACCGGAGACGATGAAAAAACAGTATGAAAGCGGCCTTGTGGATGGCTTTACGACTAATCCGTCTCTGATGAAAAAAGCGGGCGTGGAGAATTACACGGCCTATGCCAAGAAAATGGTGGAAGCCATTCCGGATCGATCGCTGTCGTTTGAGGTGTTTGCCGATGATGCGGAAGGGATGGAACGTGAAGCGCGCATCATTGCTAAACTCGGGAAGAATGTGATGGTAAAGATTCCTGTGGTGAACACGAAGGGGGAGAGCATGTTGCCGCTGATTCAAAAGCTGTCGGCGGAAGGCGTGAATATCAATGTGACAGCGGTGTATTCGGTGGAGCAGACGAAGGCGATTGTGGAAGCGGTCAGTCCCAAAGCCCTAGCCTATGTGTCCATTTTTGCAGGGCGTTTGGGAGATAATGGACTGGATCCGATTCCGGTGATGCGAGAAGCGTCAGAAATTTGCAAGAAACATGAGGCCGTACGCTTGTTGTGGGCATCGACGCGGGAAGTATGGAATGTGTTCCAGGCAGAGGCACTGGGCGTTGATATCATCACTTGCCCGGACGGCGTGTTGCAAAAACTGGCCAAGATTGATGGAAAAACGCCCGAAGACTTGTCCGTTGCTACGGTGGTCGGCTTTAATCGCGATATTGCCGATCTGGGATTTACGATCGAGTGAAGCCATGCGAGCGATACTACAAACTGTGAAAAGTGCATCGGTAACCATCGATGGAAAAATTGTCGGAGCGATTGATCGCGGATATTTGATTTATCTAGGGGTTGGGCCGGAAGATACGACGGACGAAGTGGTTAAACTTTGGAACAAGATTCGTAAATTACGGGTATTTATGGATGCGTCGGGGAAAACCAATTTGGATTTGGCGGCCGTTGAGGGAAATGTGCTCTTAGTGTCGCAATTCACCCTTTTTGCATCGATAAAAAAAGGAAATCGTCCGAGTTTTGCGACGGCAGCGCCCCCGGCAATGGCAAAAAAGTTGTATGATACCATGGTGGACTTAGTCAAGAAGGATCTGCCGGATTTACAGACCGGCCAATTCGGGGCGGATATGCTTGTTGCTTCGGTAAACGATGGCCCCTTTACGTTGTGGATCGATACGGACGAACTGTAGGTGTCTCTGATGACAGGAAGCACATTGGCTGAGAGTTTGAGCGCATTTTCTCACAGAGCGGACGTCTCCTGCAAAAGAGCAAAAAAAGAGACCGGAAACATGCGTTTCCGGTCTTTAATCGGAGTGAGAGGATTTGAACCTCCGGCCTCCTGCTCCCGAAGCAGGCGCGCTACCGAGCTGCGCTACACCCCGTTGTCGATTGCTGACTAGGGCATCATACCACAGATTGGACAATTTAACAAATTTTTTCTGAGGGATTTTAAAACAAAGAAAAGCGAAGGCAGGGAAAAGGATGGAGAAAACAGTGGATTTAAAGAAGAAGATGCGTGTGATTGAAGGATTCCCGGGACCGGGGATCAGCTACAAGGATATTACGACGATTTTGTCGGATCCGGATGCCTTGCAAGCCATGGTGCAGCAATTAGCGGATGCCGCGGATGGTCTGGATTTTGACTATGTGCTGGGGACGGAATCGCGTGGATTTATCGTGGGCGTGCCTGTAGCAGCCAAATTACATAAAGGCTTCATCATGGCCCGCAAGCCGGGCAAATTGCCTGGCAATTTGGTCAGAAAATCGTACACGCTCGAATATGGAGAAGCCTCCATCGAAGTGGATCGCGATTCCATTCCGAATGGCGCTCGCGTATTGGTGATGGACGACTTGCTGGCTACCGGCGGCACGGCCAAAACCGCTTGTGAATTGGTCGAAGCGGCTGGCGGCGTTGTAGCCGGCACACTGTTTTTAACCGAATTAACCGAACTTGGCGGTCGCAAAGCGTTGGAAGACGCCGGTTATGAGGTACGTGCACTGTTGACGTGGACCAACTGAAAAATAGGAGCCGGCATGTCCTATCAAGAAACTTACGCAGAAACGATTGATCGTGCTATAATGCCCTAGGGAATGAAGTTCTCCCTTGGGAAACCTAAACCGCTTATTAAGCTGATGACTTCTGTGAGTACGATCGCAGAAGCATCAGCTTTTTTGCGCGCGATGTGATCTAATTCGGTTTGTACGAAATCGATCAATATAAGAAGGAGGAATATTGTGTTACCATCTCTTGCGTGGGTGTTCTTGGTCGGTATGGCGATGGCCGCCCTGTGTGAAAAAATTAAGTTGCCGCGCATTGTCGGCATGCTCGTCACGGGGATACTGCTCGGCCCCTATGTGTTGAACTGGCTCTCGCCCAGTTTACTGGCGATTTCGGCCGATTTGCGCAAACTTGCCCTCATTATTATTTTGCTGAAGGCGGGCTTATCCTTAAATTTGAGCGATCTCAAAAAAGTCGGTCGTCCGGCGATCTTGTTGTCGTTTTTGCCGGCGACGTGTGAGGTGCTTGCCTTTGTGCTGTTTGCGCCGTTTTTCTTTGGAATTTCGCGTGTCGATGCTGCTGTTATGGGCGCCGTGTTGGGTGCTGTTTCGCCCGCAGTTGTCGTGCCGCGCATGGTGGCATTGATGGAGAAAAAAATCGGTACGGACCAAGGGATTCCCCAGATGATCATGGCAGGTGCTTCCTGCGATGATATATTTGTCCTCGTTCTTTTCTCCACGTTTTTGGGCATGGCACAAGGCAGCGGGGTACACCTGCTGGATTTTGCCGCCATTCCCGTCTCCATCGCGCTTGGCGTCATCATTGGCGCTGTGGTCGGACTGCTTTTGAGCCGCTTCTTCGAAACCGCCTATTCGCGTGAACATTATGTCCGCAACAGCGCTAAAGTGATCATCATCCTGGGCGTCTCCTTTTTATTAATGGCCATGGAGGAGGTGCTGAAGGGGAAGGTTGCGGTTTCAGGACTGCTGGCCGTGGTGAGCATGGCGTGCGTGTTGCGCATTAAAAGCATTGATAGCGTCTCCAACCGCCTCTCCGAGAAATTCGGCAAACTCTGGATTGCCGCCGAAGTCGTTCTTTTCGTTCTCGTCGGTGCGGCGGTGGACATTCGCTACACGCTGCAAGCCGGCCCCATGGCGATACTCATGATCGTCTTGGCCCTCCTCTTCCGCTCCATTGGCGTCGTCTTCTCGGTTTCCGGCACATCGCTCTCCCAACAGGAGCGACTCTTCAGCATCATTGCGTATTTGCCGAAAGCGACTGTGCAGGCTGCTATCGGCTCCGTTCCCTTAGCAATGGGCTTATCCTGCGGGCCGATCGTGCTTTCGGTAGCTGTGGTGGGTATTCTGGTTACGGCACCGCTCGGCGCCCTCGGCATGGATGCGACATATCAACGACTGCTGAAGCCGGCAAAAGCATCGCTAAAGCTTGCGCCCGCGCGGAAGTCATGATACACTAATGAAACGTATCCGTCGGGATATGTTTTTTGAGTGCGCAAAAATTCCCGACAGATAATTCTTTCGTTGGCAGGCGGAGGAAGGATGCGATTTTGGGAGTAGGAGGAAACAATGGCTGATAAAGTTAAATTAGCTTGCACGGAATGCAAGAACAGAAACTACGATACCACCAAAAACAAGAAAACAAATTCTGAGCGTATTGAGCTGAACAAGTACTGCCCGTTCTGCAAAAAGCACACCCTGCATCGCGAAACGAAGTAAGGAGGATCTATGGCAGAGAAGAAGGCGCCAAGCCGTATGGACGGTATGCGCGCGGAAATGCGAAAGATCCAGTGGCCCACTGTGCCGGAAGTCGTTCAGTATACATGCATTGTTCTGGTGATTGCCGCGGCTGTCGCGGTATTCGGTTGGATACTTGATCTGATTTATGGTTGGTTTGTCGGTCTTGTTATTTGATTCGTAGAAAAGGGGGAAACCATGTCGGAACAGGAAAAAGACACCCTGGAAGGAAAATGGTATGTCATCCATACTTATTCCGGATACGAAAACAAAGTGAAAGATAAGATCGAAAAAATCATCGAGAACCGTCAGGATGAAGATGTTTTTGACGTACGGGTCCCGATGGAAAAGTACACAGAGGTTCGTAATAACGAACGCGTAATCAAGGAACGCAAAATTCTGCCGGGCTATGTGCTGGTGAAAATGAATGTCACCCCGAAGTCCTGGTTCCTGATTCGCAACACAAACGGAGTCACCGGTTTCGTTGGTCCCGGATCAGATCCGATTCCACTCACCGCACGAGAAGTCGCACAGTTCGGCGTACGTGAGCAGACAACGCAGCGAGAGATACACGTTGCCCCGGGCGACCAGATCGAAATCATTTTTGGACCTTTTGCGGGTTTTTCCGCGGAAGTCGAAGAAGTTCAATCGGACAAGCAGACGATCAAAGCCCTCATCAATATGTTTGGGCGTGAGACGTCCGTAGAATTGTCCTACGACGATATTGAAACTCTATAGCGATATCGTCCGCAATAGTCGTAAGTGGGAGGGGGAGAGTCCCCGCTCTGACCACGATAGAAATCCCAGGAGGATACTATGGCTAAAAAAGTAAGCGCAATTGTAAAATTGCAAATTCCCGCCGGTTCTGCAACGCCGGCACCGCCGGTTGGTACCGCGCTCGGTCCCCACGGCGTCAACATTATGGAGTTTGTAAAGGCTTTTAATGCTCAGACCGCTGATAAACAGGGCCTGATCATCCCGGTAGTCATGACCGTCTATCAGGATCGCTCCTTTACATTCATTACGAAAACCCCGCCGGCTGCCGTCCTGATCAAAAAGGAACTGGGCTTACAGTCTGCTTCGGGTGAACCGAACAAGAAGAAAGTCGGCAAGATCACCAAAGCGCAGTTACAGAAGATCGCAGAGCTGAAGAAGCCGGATCTGAATGCAGCTTCTCTGGAAGCAGCAATGAGCATGGTTGCCGGAACAGCGCGTTCGATGGGAATTACAGTCGAAGAATAATAGAGCAGTGGGAGGAATTTCCGCTCGTACCACAAGGAGGATCTTATGCCGAAAAGAGGCAAAAAGTATATTGAGGCAGCCAAACTCATCGATACGACGAAGTCGTACTCCATTGAGGAGGCAGCTGAATTATTGAAGAAAACTGCAACGGCCAAGTTTGATGAAACCATCGAGCTGCATGCTCGCTTGGGCGTTGATTCCCGTCATGCGGATCAGCAGGTGCGCGGCACCGTCGCTCTGCCGCATGGCACCGGTAAAGCGGTTCGCGTTGCTGTTTTTGCAAAGGGTGGAAAGGCTGATGAAGCTCTTGCCGCAGGCGCAGACTTTGCCGGAGAAGATTTGATCGAAAAGGTGCAGAAAGAAAACTGGATGGATTTTGATGTGGCCATTGCTACCCCGGACATGATGGGTCAGGTCGGACGCATCGGTCGTGTCCTCGGTCCCCGTGGCTTAATGCCGAACCCGAAGGCCGGTACGGTCACGATGGACGTGGCACAGGCTGTTAAGGACGTCAAAGCCGGTAAGGTTGAGTACCGTACGGATAAGCAAAACATCATCCACGTTTTGGTAGGTAAGGCTTCGTTCGATGCCAACCAGATCAGCGATAACCTTAAAGCGTTGATGGCGGCGATCGTTAAGGCGAAACCGGCTTCCGCGAAGGGCAAGTACCTGAAGTCCGTTACGGTGGCTAACACCATGGGCCCCGGCATTGCCTTGGAGACAACATCTCTGATGGAATTGGGCAAGCGCTAAGCCTGCTAAGCCAAGCGCGAAGTCTGTTATCAGCTAAGCGCTACAATCACAATAATAAGAAACGCAGGGAGCGTCTTGCATAGAGACGCTCCCTGTGGTATTCTAATAGTCGGCTACCGAAGACCACAGGTGCTTCGCTTTTGCGAAACTTAATTTCCTGTCGAGGTGCGAAGATGAATTTGCAACTCTCGGTCGCTCTCTGCCCGAGAGTTTTTTCAATGTGTAGCCGAAGGAGGTGAATGGAATGAAAGAACAGACGTTGCAAAAGAAGCAGGCGGTCGTTGATGAAATCAAGGAAGCCATTCAGAATGCAAAGTCGGTTACGATCGCTGCCTACAACGGCATTACGGTTGAAGATATTACCGATTTGCGCAACCAGTTCCGTGAACAAGACGTTGTTTACAAAGTCTACAAGAACACGATGGTACGTCGTGCGTTCAATGATCTGGGAATGACCGATCTGGATGAAATCCTGAACGGACCGAACGCCTTCATTTTCTCCAATGGCGAGATGGTCGAAGGCCCGAAGATTGCTGCTAAATTTGCGCAGGATCACAAAGAGCAATTCCAAATCGTCGCCGGCTACATGGATGGTCATGCGATGACGTCGGATGAAGTGGTTGCTCTTTCGAAACTCCCGTCGAAGGATGTCCTCCTCAGCATGGTGCTGCGCGGACTCCAGGGACCGATCTCCGGTTTCGCGAATGCATCGCAGGGAATTTTGCGCAAAGCGGTTTACGCTTTCAATGCAATCAAAGAGAAGAAGGAAAACGAAGCCGCGTAATCATCTGTATTATTCGGTACTGCAATTTTAGTAAAACCTTATAGGAGGAATATCATGGCATCTGAGAAAGTTACTGCATTAGTTGATCAAGTAAAAGAATTGACCGTTTTGGAACTGTCTGAACTGGTTTCCACGTTGGAAGAAGAATTTGGCGTATCCGCTGCTGCTCCGGTAGCTGCTGTTGCTGCTCCGGCTGCTGGTGGTGCTGCTGGCGCTGCTGAAGCAGAACAGACTGAATTTGACGTCATCCTGAAGAGCGCTGGTTCTTCCAAGATCAACGTTATCAAAGTCGTTAAAGAGATCTCCGGTTTAGGCCTGAAGGAAGCTAAGGCTCTGGTTGATGAAACCCCGAAGGCTGTCAAAGAGAAAGTTTCCAAGGACGAAGCAGAATCCATCAAAGCGAAGCTGGAAGAAGCTGGCGCAGAAGTCGAAGTTAAGTAAGTTTCGCTTGCGACTTGTCAGTTGACATCGGATGGCCGGCAAAAAGCCGACGCCAGATGGCACAATGCGATGTCGACACATGAAAATCTCAATTTTAGAGTGAAGACTGTATCGGTCCTCGATACAGTCTTTTTTTGTGTGGTTAGCGATGGGGGTTGGAGGGCAAAGTTCGAGAAGGGGAAGTAGCGATAAGGCGCAACATGGCGTCCGGTTGAGGCACCTGCCACCACATGCATAACTCTCTGCGGCACCAGCAGAGCCACCCGCAGAGCCACCCGCCACCATATGTATAGCTCTCTCCGGTGCACCATGTTAAAACGCAAATTGAAAAATAACATGGGGCGTTGTCGCGTGTCTTCCCCATGTTATATGCGAATCGTAAAAATAACATGGGGTAAAAACTCCTTCGAAACGAAAAACCGCCCCATGTTATATCGCTATTTTAAAAATAACATGGGGCATCGTCGCCACAAAAACGTTAATTTATCCCATGCTAAAACGCGATATTAAAAATAACATGGGGCGTTGCCGCGTGTTTTACCCCATGTTAAACGCGAATTGCAATAATTACATGGGGTAAAAACGCTTTTGAAACGAAATATCACCCCATGTTAAAACGCTATTTCAAAAACAACATGGGGTAAAGGCGCCTTCCAGGCACAAATCCACCCCATGCTAAATTGCTATTTTAATATTAACATGGGGTGCTAAGCCTTCATCGCCAAGCGGAGTCGACCTGGCGAGCGACGATTAGAAAATAAGGAGCGCCGCTTGCGCGGCGCGGTTGGTATGGGCGGTTGGCGGCCCTCCCGGCCGCCTTCCTTATTGTTCATCTCGCTACATTGCTATTCATCAGTTCCATACATCATTATGGTAAAGTGTAGAGTAGAAAATGGATAGTATCCTACTAAAGTAGGGTAAAAGAGTAGCAGTTGGGGCATCGCCCTTGCGGCGGCATATCGTCAACATAGGGTCGGCATGCAACAGGGTGGAAAACGTCACCACAGAGGAAGACTATTGCGAAGGCAGAATAGGCCAATGGATGAGAGTGTGGAGCGGAGGGAGTTTTCATGATTGATTACCAGAAGCAATATAAGGAGAAGCTGACGACGCCGGAAGAGGCGGTCAAGATCGTCAAGGACGGGATGTGGCTGGATTATGCGCATGCGATGTCGGTGCCAAATTTGCTGGATAAGGCATTGGCAGCACGGGCGGAGGAATTGAACGAGGTATTTGTTCGTGGGTATCTGATCTATCACCCGATTCAGATTTTGGAAGCCAATGTGAAGCTGGGAAGAGATGTGTTCGTATGGAACAGCTGGTTCATGCAGAGCCAGGATCGCCGTCTGTCAAGAGAAAGCCGTGCGTTCTTCATTCCGATGCGTTACGCGGAACAGCCGGAGATGTATCGTCGCCCTGAGGATGTGGAAACGGTGGACGTGTTGTTCTTGCAGACATGCCCGATGGATGAAAACGGCAACTTTAACTTGGGACCGTGCATTGCGCAGACAAGAGAAGTCATTAATCGTGCCAAGTACGTGGTGGTGGAAGCCAATAAAAATATGCCGGTGGTGCAGGGCTTGAGCGATGACTACATCAATATTAAAGAAGTGCATGCCGTTGTGGAATCCGATGAGCCCATCGATACGATTCCGACGATTCAACCGGATGAGACGGATGAAAAGATTGCGGACATGTTGATCAAAGAGATCGTGGACGGTGCAACGCTGCAGCTGGGCATTGGCGGTATGCCGAACGCACTTGGCTATAAGATTGCCGAATCGGATTTGAAGGATTTGGGCATCCATTCCGAGATGTACGTGGATTCCATGATGGCCATGACAAAAGCAGGCGTCGTGACGGGCATGCAGAAGGAATTGAATCGCGGCAAGCAGGTATTCTCGTTCTCACTGGGATCGAAAGAGCTCTATGATTGGATGGACCATAATCAGGCGTTAGCAACGGCGCCGGTGGATTATGTCAATGATCCGTACGTCGTTTCGAAGATGGATAATTTTATTGCCATCAATAACTGCGTAGAAATCGACTTATTCGGGCAGGTCAATGCCGAAACGGGAGGCTTCAATCAGATTTCTGGTACGGGCGGACAGTTGGATTTCGTGATGGGCGCCTATATGTCGAAGGGCGGAAAATCCATTACGGCGTTCCAGTCGTCGCGTATCGATAAACAGGGGAAGATGCAAAGCCGTATTGTTCCGACGTTGAGTCCGGGCACCATTGTTACGGATCCGCGTACAACGACCCATTATGTGGCTACGGAAAATGGCATTGTGAACCTGAAGGGCAAGTCCACATGGCAGCGTGCAGAAGCTTTAATCAGCCTGGCGCATCCGGATGCACGTGAAGAATTGATCAAAGAAGCGGAACGGCTGCACATCTGGAGAAACAGCAATAAGCGATAAGACGTGAAGCAGAGTCATTGTGAATGATTTGACAACTTTATGGAAAGCGGTAGAATGAAGAGGTGGCATGGTGGCACTTGTGCCGTCAGGAAAGTGACCAATGCATCCATTCGGAGTGAAGGGGGAAACATGACACGCAAAATTTTTATTACAGGCGCCGTACGTACGGCCATTGGTACAATGTCGGGTGTATTAAAAGATACGCCGGCTGTTAAGTTGGGCGAAGTGGCTGTTCGCGAGGCATTAAAACGTTCCGGTGTGAAACCGGAGCAGGTGGATTTCGTATACATGGGTAACGTACTGCAGGCGGGTTTGGGCCAAAACGTTGCTCGTCAGATTTCCGTAAATTCGGGCATTCCGGTAGAAACGCCGGCAGTGACCTTAAACGTTGTGTGCGGCTCTGGCCTGGAAGCAGTCAACACTGCGGCACGCATGATTCAAACCGGTGAAGCCGACATCGTGGTGGCCGGTGGGGCAGAGAATATGGCCATGGCACCGTATGCGTTGATGAAGGGGCGTTTCGGTTACCGCATGAACGACGCTACCGTCGTGGATACGATGGTGCATGATGCTCTGTGGGATGCCTTTAACGATTATCATATGGGCATTACGGCAGAGAATGTCGCTGAAAAATACGGCATTACGCGTGAAGAACTGGATAAATTCTCGGCACGCAGCCAGAACCGTGCAGAAGAAGCACGCGACAGCGGCCGTTTCAAAGACGAAATTGTTCCGTTCGAAGTGAAGGTGAAAAAGGATACCATCACTTTTGATACTGATGAAGGCATTCGTTCAGGACAGACACCGGAAATTTTGGCAAAACTGCGTCCGGCATTCAAGAAAGACGGTATTGTGACCGCGGGTAACAGCTCGGGCATCAATATTGGTGCTTCTGCCATGGTGTTGATTTCTGAAGAGAAGATGAAAGAATTGAACATTAAACCGCAGGTCGAGTGGGTCAGCGGAACCATGGCGGGTGTTGAACCGTCCATCATGGGTGTTGGTCCGATCGAAGCCACGAAGAAGATCTGCAAACGTCTGAATATCAAGCCGACGGACTTTGATTTGGTTGAATCCAATGAAGCCTTTGCCGCACAATCGGTTGCCGTGGTGAAGGAATTGAAATTGGACGAAGAGAAAGTCAACGTCAACGGCGGCGCCATTGCTTTAGGCCATCCGGTCGGATGCTCGGGCGCACGTATTTTGACCACCTTGATTTACGAGATGCTGCGTCGTGATGATGCAAACTTAGGTTTAGCTACCTTGTGCATTGGCGGCGGCATGGGCTGTGCTGCCGTGGTCAAGAAAGCCGAGTAAGATGGCATTGATCGAAAGTGAAAAACAAGGGGCGGTGCAAATTCTTAGAGTGCATCGCCCGGAAGCATTAAATGCTTTAAATAGCAATGTGCTGGAAGCGTTGGACAAAGCGCTTGATGCGATTGACCTTGACCAGGTACGCACGTTGATTATCACCGGTACCGGCGAAAAAGCTTTTGTTGCCGGAGCGGACATTGCACAGATGAAAGATCTGGGCGAAGAGGAGGCGCAAGCATACGCCTCTTTGGGACAGAAGGTGATGCGCAAGATCGAAACGCTCCCGATCCCGGTCATCGCTGCTATCAATGGCTACGCGCTGGGTGGTGGTAATGAACTGGCCATGAGCTGTGATATTCGTTATGCTTCAGAAAATGCCGTTTTCGGGCAACCGGAAGTGGGACTGGGCATTACGCCGGGCTTCGGTGGCACACAGAGACTGGCAAGACTCATCGGTTCGCGCTCCAAAGCCAACGAGATTATCTTAAGTGCGAGAAATATTGAGGCTGATGAGGCCTTGCGCATCGGTTTAGTCAGTGCGGTGTTTCCGCCGGAAGAACTGATGCCGCAAGCCTTAAAACTCGCCGAACGCATTGCGAAAAATGCGCCCATTGCGGTACGTGCCTCTAAGCGCGTATTGCAGGAAGGGCTAGACGATTCTCTTGAAGAGGGACTGAAAAAGGAAGTAAAAGCGTTCTCGCATTGCTTCACGACCCAGGACCAAAAAGAGGGCATGAGCGCCTTTTTGGAAAAGCGAAAAGAGAAAAAATTTACCAATCAATAAGCTCGGGTGAAGAGACCCGTTTCGGGTCTCTTCTCTTAGCGCTTATGGGATAAAAATTTAACGAGCGGGAGAAATGTGGACGCACAAGTAGGAGAGGATGCGTCCAAGCGTTTGCCTCTGAGGATGGTTTGTTGTAAGGGGGAGAAGCCCACGTTAAACAGGATTGGCAGACTTTCCGGTGGGAAAGTAGGAACCATGTGAATGAAGGAGGAAAGAATGGATTTTACTTTGAGTGAAAAGCACAAGATGGCGCAACAGCTGTTTCGTGACTTTGCTCTGGCGGAGGTGAAACCACTCGCCCAGGAAATCGATAAGGAACATCGCTTCCCGGACGAAACCGTCGAGAAAATGGCAAAATACGGATTTTTGGGCATTCCTTTTGCAAAGGAATTCGGTGGACAGGGTTGCGATACGCTTACATATGCAATGTGCGTAGAGGAATTGTCGCGTGTCTGCGCTTCAACCGGCGTTATCGTTTCGGCACATACGTCGCTTTGTGCGAGCCTGATCGAAAAATTCGGTTCGAAGGAACAGAAGGAAAAATACTTAGTACCGCTGGCAAAGGGCGAAAAGCTGGGTGCCTTTGGTCTGACCGAACCGGAAGCCGGTACGGATGCAGCGGGTCAGCAGACAACCGCCGTATTGGATGGCGATGAATACATCATCAATGGTTCCAAGATCTTTATCACAAACGCCGGTAAAGCCGACATCTACTGCATTTTTGCCATGACGGACCGCAGCAAGGGTAACCACGGCATTTCCTGCTTCATTCTGGAAAAAGGCATGGAAGGGTTCTCCTTCGGCATCGCCGAAGACAAGATGGGCATCCATGCTTCCTCCACGCGCGAGTTGATTTTCAATAACGTCCGCGTGCCGAAGGAAAATTTGGTCGGTAAAGAAGGCAAGGGCTTCGGCATTGCTATGGGCACACTGGACGGCGGCCGTATCGGTATTGCTGCACAGGCTCTGGGCATTGCACAAGGCGCTTTGGATATTGCGAAAGATTACGTCAAAGAACGTAAACAGTTTGGTCGTCCTTTGGCTAAATTCCAAAACACCCAGTTCAAGCTGGCGGAGATGGAAATTGAAGTACAAGCTGCTCGCTTGCTCGTGTATCGTGCAGCGATGGCTAAAGATACGCAGAAACGCTACAGCGTAGAAGCGGCAACGGCTAAACTGAAAGCTGCTCGCGTGGCTTCTTGGGTAACGAACCGCGCCGTTCAGCTGCTCGGCGGCTATGGCTACATGGTGGATTACGACGTCGAACGTATGATGCGTGATGCCAAGATCACAGAGATCTACGAAGGAACGTCGGAAGTTATGCTCATGGTGGTCGGTGGCGACCTGTTGAAATAGGAGGGATCATGAATATCGTAGTATGCATTAAACAAGTGCCGGATACTAACGAAGTCCGCATTGATCCGGTTAAGGGAACCCTCATTCGTGACGGTGTGCCCTCGATCATGAATCCGGATGACAAAGCGGCGTTGGAATTCGCGTTAGCCATTAAAGATAAAACACCGGATGCGCACGTTGATGTCGTATCCATGGGACCCCCGCAAGCGGAAGCCATTCTGCATGAAGCTCTGGCCATGGGCGCCGATGATGCGTTCCTGGTTACGGACCGTGCGTTCGGTGGCGCCGATACTTGGGCAACTTCTTCGACCATTGCCGGTGCCGTCTCCAAGATCGATTACGATCTGATCATCTGCGGCCGTCAGGCTATCGATGGCGATACTGCGCAGGTTGGCCCGGAAATGGCTGAGCACCTGGGCATCCCCAACATTTCCTACGCTGCCAGCTTGGATGTGGATGGCGACAGCATCGTGGTTAAACGCCACTATGACGACGGTTACCATATCGTTCGTGCCAAAATGCCGTGCCTCGTCACTGCATTGGCTGAAGCCGTTACCCCGCGCTATATGACGCCGGGTGCCATCTTTGACTCCTTTGATAACTATGAAATCACCCGCTGGACCCGTTCGGAAGTTCCGGTAGAAGATGATAACATCGGTTTAGCCGGCTCCCCGACGCGCGTTGCACAGTCTTTCCCGAAGGCGGTTAAGGCGCCGGGCATGAAGATTGAAAAAGGTGTCGATGAATCGGTCCAGTTCATTTTGGATCGTCTGCATGAGAAGTACGTACTGTAAGGGAGGTCAGGGATGAATTTACAGGATTATAAAGGGGTCATGACCTTCGCCGAACAAGTAGAAGGTAAACTGACCAACGTATCGCTGGAGCTTTTGGGTAAAGGCCAAGAGCTGGCGAAGGATTTGAACACGAACGTTACGGCTGTCCTGATCGGCGAAAACATGGCCGAGCTTGCACAGACGCTCGTGGAATACGGTGCAGATCGCGTCATCGTTGCGGATGATCCGGAACTCAAGTACTATCGCACCGAGCCGTACACACAGGTGCTCGCTAACGTGATTAACGAATATAAACCGGAAGCGATGCTGGTTGGCGCAACCGCTATCGGCCGTGACCTCGGTCCGCGTCTGGCCGGCCGCATTCACACCGGTCTGACCGCTGACTGCACCAAATTGGAAATTGACCCAGAAAACAAAGAGTTGCGCATGACCCGTCCGGCTTTCGGCGGCAACCTCATGGCTACCATTCTTTGCTCCAATTTCCGTCCGCAGATGGCCACCGTCCGTCCGGGCGTTATGGTTAAGCAGCTGCGCGATAAGACTCGTAAGGGAGAAATCATTCCTTACGGCAAGCCGATTGAAAAGAACAAGTGCTTTGTCGAGATCGAGGATGTCGTCAAAGAAGTGAAAGAAAAAGTGGACATTCAGGACGCCAAGATCCTGGTTTCCGGCGGTCGTGGTTTAGGCGCTCCGGAAAACTTCAAATTGCTCGAAGAACTGGCAGCCGCCATCGGTGGTGAAGTGTCCAGCTCTCGCGCTGCTGTAGATGCCGGTTGGGCACCGAAAGACATTCAGGTTGGTCAGACCGGTAAAACCGTTCGTCCGACCCTCTACATTGCCTGCGGCATTTCTGGTGCAATCCAGCACTTGGCCGGTATGGAAGAATCCGACTACATCATTGCCATCAATAAAGATCCGGATGCCCCGATCTTTAACGTGGCCGATGTCGGTATCGTCGGCGATCTGTTCCAGATCGTGCCGAAGCTGGCCGAAAAGATCAAAGAAGACCGCGCAAAGAGCGCAGCACAGTAAACCATCACCAATCTCGTATACGAAAAGCCGCCCCTATGGGCGGCTTTTTTTGCTTCGAGAATCGGCTTTAGCAGAACGTTTCGGCTGTTGTGCGACAAACGGGGGTGACCTCTTCTGGGCACAATGAGGCTGACTCTTTTCTGCACCGCACGGCGACCCATTTCGGACGCCGTGAGGTGGACTTTCTCGGGCGTCGCGCAGCGACTCCTTTCCGCACCGCGACGCCGACTCCTTTCTGCACCGCAAAGCGGCGCTACCCCGGGTTATTTCTCATATTGCGATTTAGCATGGGCCGTCCGTTTCGCATTACCCCATGTTATTCTTACGATTCGCGTTTTAACATGGGGTAATTTTTTGTCCTTGTGGCGCTTATACCCCATGTTCTTTTTAATAATTGCGAAATAACATGGGGTGAATTTTTGTTTGCAAGGCGTCTTTACCCCATGTTATTTTTGCGATTGACAATTTAACATGGGGTAGACAGGTGGCGACAACCCCATGTTATTTTCACAAATCAGATTTTAACATGGGGTAAATTTGCTTTTTTGTGACGCTGATGCCCCATGTTATTTTTACAATTCGCTTTTTACATGGGGTAGAACGACGATTTTAGAGATTTTTTACCCCATGTTATTTCGACAATTTGCGTTTTAACATGGGTACACAGCAAATCGGCTTACCCGCGGGTCTGCAGCAAGTCGGCCTACATGGGGCCGTAGCAAGCGGCGAATGCCGCGAGCATCGCACCTCCTCTATGGACAGCGCCGGACCCATTCAATATACTGATAGCAACAACGCTGGACAATGGGAAAGGAACTTTTTATGTGGGACATTACAGCAATAGGGGAATTGCTCATGGATATGGCACCGGTTGCCATGGAGAATACGCGGAATGACGATCTTGCCTACCTTCCTAAGCCGGGTGGAGCGCCCGCCAACTGTGTGGCGCAGTTAACACGATTGGGCCGTAAGGGAGCGATGATCGGACGCGTAGGCAACGATGTGTTCGGCAATAAAATTTTAAAAAGTCTGGAAAAAGCAAACATGGATGTTTCTTGCGTCCAAAGGGATGAGGAAGCGCCCACTACGCTGGCCTTTGTCTCCCTGGATGAACAGGGCGATCGGGAATTTACGTTTTATCGCAAAGCGAGCGCAGATCTGCGTCTCGTCTGGAATCGAGCGATGAAAGAACAGATCGAAAATTCACGCATCTTCCACATCGGTACTCTTTCCATGGCGGACGATCCGTCACGTACCACGACAATAGAAGCGTTGGAGTGTGCACAAAAAGCGGGTGTCATGATCTCTTTTGATCCGAACTTCCGGCTTAATCTGTGGCCTTCTTTTGATGCGCTACACGCCGTAACCGCCCTCATTTTCCCCTATGTCGATGTGGCCAAGATCAGTGGCGATGAATTGCTTGCGTTTTGTCATCCGCAGCTGGTGCGCAAAGCGATGAATAAAAAAGGCATGGTCGACTATCAGTTACCGCCCGCAGCACCCGACGACGAAGCGCTACAGCAGGCCATTACTGACATTCTGAATCGCTACCCCAACCTCAAACTCTTAGCCGTTTCTTTCGGCTGTCAAGGTTCTATCCTTGCGGTACGAGGAAAAACGGTATTTATCCCCGCCTTTTCGGTGCAAGCTGTCGATACCACCGGCAGTGGCGATGCGTTTATGGGTGCGATTCTCTATAGCCTCTTAATCGAGACCGACCGCATCGCTATGGATAAGGGGGTTACCCCCCTTTCTAAGCCTTGCGCTCTCGCCCGGCTGTCTTGGGAGAATCTCCCCCTGCAGGACATGGGTACCTTTGCCAATGCCTGCGGGGCATACGCGGCCATGAATTATGGGGGGATTCCGTCGTTAGGGAAGAGGGAGGAAGTGGAGAAGATGATGAGAGAGGTACGAAACGCACAATAAAGTTTAGATCGCTATCGCCCCTTTGTGATAGCGTTTTTTTGTATTCAAATGCTTTTTGTCATTTCATTTCAGATGTTTTCTGGAATTTTTTATAGTCTACGATTTTAATAGGAAAAAGTTTTACTATCAAATATTGGCTAATTGATGAGATTTACATGCTGTTTAAGAAAATCTAAAAAACGTTTGCATTTTCGCCTGACATGTATATAATGAAATAAAGACGTCAGCAGACGTAATGTTTTTAGAATATAAGGAGGGTAAAAATGAGCAATCATCAGGAACAAATCAATGCGGTTGTAAAGGCGGTAAAGGAGGCGGAATTAGAAACCATCTATCTTGTCGGATGCGGCGGATCAATGGCCGCGTTAGCTCCCATGGAATATTTCTTTGATACGGAGTGTGATGTTCCTGTTAAAGTATATTCTTCGAATGAATTTGTACATCGTAAGCCGGCGCGCTTGAACAAAAATTCCTTAGTCATTACACGCTCTCATTCCGGCACGACTCCGGAAACCATCGCTGCGACAAAAATGGCGACAGAGTCAGGCGCTATCAGCGTAGCAATTTCTATGGATGAGAATAGTGATCTTTGCAAAGAAGCAAAGTACATTATTCATTATGACTACAGCAAGGAAAAGAAGATTGATCCATATGAAGGCGATACCAGCGTTGGTGTACGCTTAATGGTTAGTCTTCTTAATGCAATCGCTCCTAAGGAAAAATATGAGCGAGTGTTAGAGCAAATCAAAAATATTGATACTTTGGTAGAAATGAACAGAGAGCTCTATAAAGAGCGCGCAGAGGAGTTTGGAAAGAAGTTAAAGAGGGATCGCATCATCTATACGATGGCAAGCGGCCAATACTATCCGGAAATGTATGCTTGGACGAGCTGCTTAATGATGGAGATGCAGTGGGTACATTCTCACCATATTCACTCCGGTGAATATTTCCATGGTCCGTTCGAAATCACGGATTATGACGTCCCATTCTTAGTGGTTCGCTCCAACGGAAAGACAAAGTATCTCGATGATCGTGCACTGGATTTTGTCAAAAAGTATTCGGAGATGGTATATGTGGTTGATACCAATGAATTCGATTATAAAGGTGTTGACGAAGATATTCAGGAGTATTTCGGTGGAATTATTGCCGGAAAGATTTTGAGAGATTTTGCGGAGCGCTTAGCTGATCATCGTGGACATCCGATGTCCGTAAGACGTTATATGTGGCGTATGAAATATTGAGAGAGGTGCACCATGAAAGCCAAGAAAAAGATATTTGTTGCGTTACTATTCCTTTTAACGCTTGTATTCGCAGCATGCGGAAAGAAAGCGAACACTGATTCTAAAGAAGCGGATGCCGGGAAGACAGGAAAAGAAGTGGAAGTCTATTTCTTCCATCGCTGGCCGAATGAGCCGAAAAAGACCTATTTCGATGAAATGGCAAAAAAATTCAGCGAAAAGCATCCAAATGTAAAGATCCGAATTGAACGAGTTATTAATGACTCTTACAAGGAAAAAATCGGAGTTCTGGTTTCCAGCAATGACATACCGGACATCTTCGTATCTTGGTCCGATTCCTTTGCAAAAAACTTGGTGAAGTCGGGGAAAGTACGTGAGCTTGATGATCTTTATAAAGAAAATACCGAGTGGTCAAGTAATATCATGGAATCTCAGAAAAAAGGATTTACCTTTGACGGAAAGTGCTATGGCGTACCTTTGACCATTGATGGAAAGGCATTTTTCTATAATAAAGACATTTTCCAGAAGCTTGGTCTGGAAGCTCCGAAAAACTATGACGAACTGATTAGTGTTTTGGATAAGCTTAAAGATGCCGGTTATAAAGAACCACTGGTATGCGGCTTAACAGAGCCTTGGGTAGTTTCGCACTACTTGGGACCGATTTTTGATCGTGTCGTACCTAAGGAAGTTCGCGAAAAGGATTACAACACAGATACCGCTGAATTTACCGATCCGGGATACGTAGAAGGGCTTAACATCTTTAAGAAGCTTACGACGTATATGGGCGAAGTATCCTCATCGATTGATCATGAAACCTCACGTAATATGTTCATGAGTGGAAAATCGCCGATTGTTTATCTGCAACTCGCGGAAATCCGTTACCTGGAACAAGTGGATAAACCGATTAACTTCGGATATTTCAATTTCCCTGCCGTAAAAGATGGAAAGGGAGAGCAGAATACGCTTGAAGGCGCTCCGGAAGGCTTCATGCTTTCCAAAGACGCCCCCAAGGAAGCCATCGAATTCTTGCAATTCCTGACTTCTTCAGAAGCAGCCGGGAAATTCACGAAAGATACGGGCGAATTGACCGCGATCGAAGGCGGCGTAACGGAAAAGACCGCCTCTAAAGCGAGCTGTGAAGCGTATAACGTGATTAAGTCAGCTGAGTCGATTACGCCATGGTTTGACAATGCTGTCGATATCAATGTAGGTGATGTCTTTATGAGAGGCGGACAATCCTTAGCTATCGATCAAACGACGCCTGAACAAATTATGAAGGATGTCCAGGCGGCAGCAGCAAAACTTAAGAAATAATCCGTTGGTGGAGCAGGCAAAGGGATAAAGGAGGTTTTTCCTTCCTTATCCCAAAGCCTTAGGCAGGAGTTTAAAATGAGAAGAATATTTAAAAATAAACACCAGCTTTGGTTTGTTTTACCACTCTTGCTGTTAATGATATTTTTTATTTTTGGACCGCTGATCCAAAATATTATTAATAGCTTTTACGAATTTTCTTCCTTTTCTCCGGTCAAGAATTTTGTGGGATTAAAGAATTATCAAGATATGCTTAAGGACGGCAGTATATCCGTGGCATTGATGAATAATGTACGCTATGCTGTCATTTCTGTGATTTGCCAAGTGGGATTCGGATTGATTCTGGCAGCGATACTGGAACAAAAATTTCTCCGAAAAATTGCACCATTCTTTAGAGTCGTTTATTTTATGCCTGTGATGATATCGATTTCCGTTATAGCTCTCTTGTTTGGGTTTATTTATAATCCGCAAATGGGACTTTTAAATGGATTCTTAGAGGCGATTGGCTTGGAAGGGCTGAAGAGAACGTGGCTGGGAAATCCTTCGACAGCCATTTATGCAACGATTGCGATGAGTCAATGGCAGAGCACCGGTTATATTATGATGCTTTTCATTGTAGCCATGCAGAAGATTCCACGCGAATTATATGAAGCAGCGGAAATTGATGGAGCCGGCAGCGTTTTGCAGTTTTTACATGTTACGGTACCGCAAGTCAGAGAAACCATTTTCGTAAATATTTTGATTACGATTTCGGGCTCTATGTTGGTTTTCAATGAACCCTATATCCTGACCAAAGGAGGAGGACCTGGAATTTCTTCAATAACCTTAGCGGTTCACATGTATCAAGAAGGGTTTATGAAGAATAATATGGGCTACGCTTCAGCGTTGGCGGTTCTCATATTTGTCATAACAGCAGTAGTATCCATTATTCAGATCGTAATTTCTAGAACAGGAAAGGATGCATAATAGTATGAAAAAACAAAAATTAAGTTTTACGCGCTTGTTAACCGTACTATTATTAGTGCTTCTCGCCATCTCCATTTTGTATCCTTTGTTCTGGATGTTTATGTCATCGTTTAAATCGTATGACGAAATATATAACGCAACTTGGCAACTACCGGAAGGCTGGCTTTGGAAGAACTATGTGAATGCCTGGAATGAAGGGGTTGCAAGTTACTTCCTTAATTCGTTGATTGTGACCGTAGCAACAGTTGTATTGGTTCTGTTTATCGGGTCATTGGGAGCTTATGCATTATCCAAGTACAAATCGAGATTCATCGATGTCGTATTTTTGCTCGTAATAGCAGGAATCATGATCAATCCACAAGTTTGTTTGGTACCGTTGTTTAAGATGCTCAATAGCTTAAACCTCTTGGATACGAAATTAGCGCTTATTTTACCGTATGTCGCTTTCCGGCTACCCTTAATTACGTTGTTTCTGCGCTCCTATTTTCTATCGATTCCAAAAGAAATCAATGAGTCAGCATTAATTGACGGTTGTAATGAGTTTCAAATCTACGCACACATTTATCTGCCGATGAGCAAACCGATGCTCACAACGGTAACCTTGTTGACCGCCTATTATGCATGGAATGAATTCCTGTTTGGCATTATCTTTGTTTCTTCGGATTCGCAGAAAACAATACCGGCAGGCTTAATGAATTTTCGAGATGCCCTTGCAACAGACTGGGGAACCTTATTGGCTGGCATGGCGATTGCTTCTTTACCGATGATCCTGTTGCTCATCGTGTTTCAGAAGCAATTAGTACGAGGAATGAGCGAAGGATCGGTGAAAGGATAATATGAAAATCATTTGTGTTGGGGATAATGTCTGTGATTGCTATATGTACGAGCACACTTTTTATCCCGGAGGAAATTGTGTTAATGTTGCCGTCAATGCCAAGAGAAATGGAGCAGAAGAGGCTGCATACTTAGGAATATTTGGAACGGATGAGAAAGCGGACCATATCAAATATTCCTTAGAGCAAGAAGGCATTTCCTATTCTTTCTCAAGAACCATGTTGGGTAAGTCAGGGCAGCCGGGTGTTAACTTAACGCCGGAAGGCGATCGTGTATTTGTAAGAAGAGAAACCAATACGGTTCAAACCATGGCAAAACTTCGTCTCGTTCAAAGTGACTTAGAGGCGATTGGCAACTATGATCTGATGCATACCAGCTGTTACTCTTTTTTGGAAGAAGAATTGCCGAAACTTCACGGAAAGACGAAAATTTCGTATGACTTTTCAACCATAGAAGACGATACTATAATAGACAAAGTTGCTCCATATATTGATTTTGCTTTCATCTCGGCTTCGAATGTCGAAGAAGAGGAAAGAAAAAAGTTAGCCGAATCTTTACTCAATCATGGTGTAGAGATTGTCTGTATAACGCGCGGGGAAAAACCGGCGGAGTTGTATCATGGAAGTGACATCTATTATCAAGAGCCGCTGCAAACAACCGTTGTGGATACTATGGGGGCAGGTGACAGCTTTATCAGTGGTTTTTTAGTTGCCTATATGGATGGTAAAACCATAAAGGATTCCTTATATTCCGCTGCGCTAAGTGCAAAAAAGACCTGTAAAACAAAGGGAGGATATGGTTACCCCAAACCGCTATTAGACTAAATGGCAGACTACACATTAGAAAGAAATACAGGCTCATTTTTGTATGAGCAGATTGTACGTTTATTTATTAATAAGATTCATAATGGAGAATTGCATGATGGTGAAAAAATACCGTCAGAAAATGAGCTCTGTATTCTTTTTAATACCAGTAGACCAACAGTACGCCGGGCAATCAAAGAACTGGAAGTGCATGGGTTTGTCAACGTGAAGCATGGGATAGGAACATTTGTGGCCATTCCCAAAGTAAAAGATATGCGAATTTTGGATTTTAGCGGCTATACCGATGATATGAGTCAGGAGAATACAAAACGGCGCAAAATTATTTTGGAAAAACGCATACGCATTGCCAAACCGGTCGAATGTCAGATATTTGAACATGCAGAGCGCTTTAAATTACTGGAACTTGTCCGAGGCGTCTATGAGGACAGCACTCCTATGTCCGTTGACTACGCTTATTTCCCTCTGTATCTCTATCCGGGCATACAAGAGAAAATTTTTGAAGATACATCAACGTATCGTTTAATTCGACAGGACTATGGCGTAGTCTTCAAAAAAGTCTACAAGAGTATTGAATTTACAGATGAACGAATCAGTCCCAAAGGCGCAGCGTTTTTGATGCAAGGAGAACTTTCACCTCTAGTTTCGGTGAAGAAAAAGATCGAAGACGATGAACACAGAATTATTCATTTTTCGAACTTCTTCCTTCTTCCTAACGCAGTAAAGTTTTCAATAGAACTTGATATTGAAAGTTGAGGTGCAGACTATGGCAGATGTAACATTGAACAACGTTACAAAGATATATGGCGATGATGTTGTTGCAGTAAAAGATTTCTCGCTGAAAATCCGTAATGAAGAGTTTGTTGTTTTCGTAGGTCCATCCGGATGCGGAAAATCGACGACATTAAGAATGATAGCCGGTCTTGAAGAAATTACAGATGGTGACATTTACATTGGTGACAAAAGGGTCAACGATGTCAGCGCTAAAGATCGGGACATCGCTATGGTCTTTCAATCATATGCGCTATATCCGCATATGACCATATTCGAGAACATGGCATTTTCACTTAAACTTTCTAAAGTACCGAAAGTAGAAATTGAAGAGAAAATCAAAAAAGCCGCGGAGATTCTCGGACTGACTGACTACTTAGACAGAAAACCAAAGAATTTATCCGGAGGGCAGCGCCAAAGAGTAGCGTTAGGTCGAGCGATTGTTCGCAACCCTAAGGTTTTCCTCATGGATGAACCGCTTTCAAACCTGGACGCTAAGCTGCGTGTGCAGACGCGCACAGAGATAACGAAATTGCACAAGCAACTGAATACGACATTTATTTATGTCACCCATGATCAAACTGAAGCTATGACCATGGGAGAACGTGTTGTTGTTATGAATAATGGCGTGATTCAGCAGGTGGACACACCAAAGAGAATCTATGACAATCCGATCAACCAATTTGTCGCAGGTTTTATTGGCAGCCCCAGAATGAATATGTTAAAGGCTGACCTGATGAAAGAGGGAGAAACGTACTGTATTAGTTATATGGGTAATAGGATTGCTCTCTCGGATGCCATTAATCAACGTCTCGCTGATAAACAGATATTGGAACAAGAAATTTTCTTTGGTTTTCGTCCGGAAAATTGCAATTTAACGTCCGACAAGGAAGGAGATTTTCGTGTAACGGTTGATCAGGTCGAGATGCTTGGCTCGGATAATTACAACTATTTAGTGGCACCAACGGGCGAAAATCTGATCACGCGTTCTTCTTCGGATGAATTATTTACCTCGGGTGAGAAACTCGGAGCAAATCTGGATGTGAATAAGATCCATATCTTTGATGCGAAGACGGGTAAATCCTTAACCTTTGAAGACTGATTTGGAGAAGCGAGACGAGGCGATGATGACGATAAAAAATATTATTTTTGATATGGATGGTGTTCTTATTGACTCGGAACCCATGTATTATCACCGTCTTCGAAGGTTCATGAAATCCTTTGGCATTACTTTAACACGAGACGAATCAAACAGCATGGTTGGAAGCTGCTTTAAAGAAGACATCGAATTTTTAAAGGAGAAGCTGAACTTTGAGTTTTCCAGCGAGCAGATTTTGGAAAGGTATCAAAGTTTTACTGTAGAAGATAAAAAGCATTCTCCGGAATTTCGAGATATTGTTATGCCATACGCAAAATTTCTTCTAACGAAACTGAGGGACTTGCATTTAACTATGGCTATTGCCAGCAGTTCACGCCCGGATATCATTGAAATGTTTTTACAGCAATGTGACCTTCAGTACTATTTTAGCGTTGTAGTATCCGGATATGAATTTGAGAAAAGTAAACCGCATCCGGAAATCTACAACAAAACCATGGAAAGACTATGCGCTCTTCCGGAGGAGACATTGGTCATAGAAGATTCGTATTATGGCATTGCAGCAGCAAAAGCAGCAGGCCTTACTGTATTAGCGCGAAAAGATGACCGCTTTGGCTTCGACCAAAGTGCAGCAGATTACATCGTTGATTCACTTTATGAGTCTTTATTGGTGATTCAAACGTTGTTATAGAATAAAACTTTCCTTTCGACTGAGTCCCTGACCTTGTTCGGTCAGGGACTCAGTCGTTCTCGCAACGATCGAAAAAGTGATAAATGTCTTCGTTACAGGAGATAAAAAAAGAAAAATAGGTTACACTGTTACTGGTAAAACCTTTGCCCGACATATTGACCGAACACCTTAGTCATTGTGTGCCGTGTCGGCACAGAATACCTACCAAAAGGAGCACCCGATGGAAACATCCCTGTATCGTAATCATTTAGCGATTTTAAAAGATGAACTTCTTATTGCGATGGGCTGCACCGAGCCGATTGCCATTGCGCTTGCCGCTGCAAAAGCGCGAGAAGTTCTCGGTACGATGCCCGAACATTGTGTATTATCCTGTTCGGGAAATATCGTGAAAAATGCCAAAAGCGTTGTGGTTCCTAATTCCGGCGGCTTGCATGGCATGAAAATTGCCGCCATTCTCGGCATTCTTTCCAATAATCCGTCGGCAAATTTAGAGGTTTTAGCGGCGATTACTGACAAGCAGCGAGCCTTAGCTAAGCAATTGCTCGAGGAAAAATTTTGTGACTTTAAAATTTCACCGAAAGAAGAACCACTGTTTATTTCGGTGACCGTTTCGCAGGGCGAGGAAACGGCCTCAGCGGAAATTTCAAAACGACATACGAATTTTACAAAAATTGTAAAAAATGGCAAAGTCCTGCTGGACACATCGACAGAAGACATACCTGCCACAGCAACAGCGGATATCCCCGATTTTTTAACGGTCAAAAACAGCATCGCCTTTGCACAACAGGCCGATCTTAGCGATTTGCACGGCATATTTGATAAACAGATCGAATATAATCTAAAAATTGCAGAAGCCGGTCTCACCGGCGACTGGGGCGCCAACGTTGGTAAAACGTTGCTGAAACGGCAGGTTCCCCTCACTGTGAATGTGGAGGCTCGCGCATACGCCGCCGCTGGCTCCGATGCCCGCATGGCCGGCTGCAGCCTGCCCGTTGTTATCAACTCCGGCTCCGGCAATCAAGGCATTACCGTATCGCTACCGGTTATTATTTATGCAAAGCAATTTGGAGCCACCCGTGAAACGCTGCTTCGTGCTCTAGCTCTCTCAAACCTGATTGCCATTCATCAAAAGCGATTCATCGGCAACTTATCCGCCTTTTGCGGCGTTACCTGCGCCGCCACGGGCGCCGCCTGCGGCGTGGCCTATCTACTTTTATCCCGTCAAGCCGCAGATAACGCTTCCCCAGATCTCTATGATGTGGTCAGTCGCACCATCACAAACAGCCTCGGTACCATCAGCGGCATGGTTTGTGACGGCGCCAAATCCTCCTGTGCGTCCAAGATTGCCTGTGCCCTGGAATGCTCCCTCACCGCTCTTGAGATGAGCTTAGACGGTCTTGCCTTCCCTTCCGGCGAAGGCCTCACGAAAGACAACGTGGAAGACACGATTGCCGCCGTCGGTCAAATGGCGGCAAAAGGCATGAAGGCGACAGATGCGGAGATATTGAAGATTATGACGAGGGAGATGTGAGGGGGATTCCATTTATAGGTAACAACGTTATTAATGATTTCTGCGGCTGCGCTGGCTTTTTTGTGAATTTGAGAGGCTAATTGGGTTAGGCGATAATGCCATCTTGAGAAGAATAGGGACAGGAAGATATACACTCCGAAAGTACCGTTGCGGCAAGTCCGATGTCGGGCCCTTCACGAGCATGGTATAAAAATTATGGATGTCTAATCGAACATCTTACGAAAATCCTTTTTATAAAAGGATTGGTAACTTCTTTAATCCTCGGTGTCACTATACCGTGCCTAACCCCAATATTGCCAAAAGGCACGGTAAATTTTTCGGCCCATATCACATTTTCTACCGTGCCTAATCGCAAAAACGGCAAAAGGCACGGTAAATTTTTTGGCCCATATCACATTTTCTACCGTGCCTAATCGCAAAAACGGCAAAAGGCACGGTAAATTTTTCGGCCCGCATGACATTTTCTACCGTGCCTAATCGCGAAAACGGCAAAAGGCACGGTAAATTTTTCGGTCCATATCACATTTTCTACCGTGCCTAATCACGAAAACGGCAAAAGGCACGGTAAATTTTTCGTCCTGCGCCACATTTTCTACCGTGCCTAATCGCAAAAACGGCAAAAGGCACGGTATCAGCGCCAGCCCGCCCCTCTTTTTCCTACCATGGCTCAGCCCCCCCCCCAATAGCCACGGTACTAGCGCCAGCCCGCCCCCTTGTCCTGCCATGCCCTCCACTCCCGAAACCACGCAAAGGCACGCAAACAAGTCCAATATCGCCAGCCTAAAAACAAAACACCCCAATTCTCTCAGCATCCCTTACAATATCCTTAGGGTCCATCCTAGCCACAAAGGCACAATCGTATAACCACAGAAAGGCAAAACCATGCGCATTCACACCATGCTTTCCGACATTACCACAGTTGACCATTTGGACGCGATCGTTAATGCGGCAAACCGTACCTTGTTGGGCGGTGGAGGCGTGGATGGAGCGATTCATCGGGCGGCGGGACCGGAATTGCTGGAGGAATGCCGGGGTCTCCATGGCTGTGAGACGGGGCAGGCGAAGATCACGAAGGGATATCGTCTGCCGTGTCCGTATGTAATTCATACGGTGGGACCGATTTGGCGTGGAGGAACGAAAGGGGAAGAGGCGTTGCTCGCGAATTGCTATGAGAGTAGCTTGCAAGTGGCGGCAGAACACGGCTTGCGGCGCATTGCTTTTCCGTCGATATCGACGGGCGTGTACGGATATCCGGTCGAGAAGGCTGCGATGGTGGCAGTGCGGACGGTTGAGCGGCTGGTGAAGAAGCGGCCGGGGGCATGGGATGAAATTTTGTGGGTGCTTATTGACGAGAGAACGAAGGCGGCGTATGATGCGGCACTGGAGAATGCGGGCATCCAGGCATAAAGTAAGCGATGGGTACGCTTTCAAAGTTTCGTGTGTTTTGCGAAATGAGAGAGTTAAAGGCAATACAAAAGAGACCGGAGCGCCGGTCTCTTTTTTTTGGAGGATTACGAGTGGCAAAATTTGATTCGTTTGGATCAGCTTTCTTTATCGGCGCAGGGAATGGTCGGCATGATGGGTTGTGCATCACTGATTTCATTGGGGACCACATCAATCTTTTGTGCAAGCTCGCGACTGATGCCGAGGCGGGTTTCTTTGACCACGACAATGAAGTTGCCATCCACTTCGTTCACCAGTTGAATGGTCGCATCGGGCACAAAGCCGAGGTTCATGAGTTGTTTCTGTAATTTTTCACGTCCGGCGATACGAATGATGCGATAGGACTTGCCGGATTCGCCTAAGAATAATTTCATATGCTTTCCTTTCTCGTTCTGAAAGCAACCTGCATAGTCGGCATCTGCCGACGAAGGGTATGTAGTTAGCTTTATCTAACTACGATTTTAAGCGCCGAGGGGGTTTCCGTCAAGTGGAGTTTACCTGACATTAACAAGCCGTCGGCGTTTTCTCGGGCAAGCAAAGGCGCCTTGTGGCAAAATAGAAGGGGAGGGAAGAGATGACACAATGGACGATACACGCGACGGCGGCCTTCGGATTGGAGGCGGTCGTGCGGCGACAATGTGAAGCGCTGGGATTCGGACCTTGCCAGGTGGAGGCGGGACATGTGCTGTTTCCGGGATCGCTTATGACAATGCAAAAAGCTAATTTGTATCTGGCAAGCGCCGATCGGGTGCTGCTGGAGGTGGGGCGCTTTCCGACGGAGAGCTTTGAGAGCTTGTTTGATGCGGTCGCGGCAATGGATTGGGTGGAGATTTTGCCGGAAAACGCGCGCTTTCCCGTACGCGTCAGGACGGTGAAGTCCAAGTTGGCCTCGCCTTCGGATGTACAGAAAATTGTGAAAAAGGCCATCGTGACGTCTCTCCAAAAGCGGTATGCGATCGGCCATTTTCCTGAAGACGGCGCATTATTTCCCATCGATGTGACCATTCGCCACGACGAATGCGTGGTGTGTTTGGATACAACCGGTGAGGGCTTGTTCAAGCGAGGCTATCGCCGGGAAAAAGGCGGCGCACCGCTGAAAGAGACGCTGGCAGCAGCGTTGGTGGACTTGAGCGTGTGGACGCCGGACCGAGCGTTTGCGGATGTCTTTTGCGGTTCAGGTACGATTGTGATTGAAGCCGCGCGGAAGGCACGAGGCATTGCGCCGGGGCTGGATCGCTCCTTTTTATTTATGGATTGGCCGTGGGCGGACGCAGAAGGCTATAAGAAGTTGCGTCGGCAGGCGATGGGCCAAATTCGCATGGATTTAAAGACGGAGATGTTGGGCTTTGATATCGATCCGGCGATGGTAAGGATTGCGAAGCGCAACGCGGAGGAAGCGGGTGTAGCCGATATGGTGCATTTCCTATGCCGCGATATGCGGGAAGTGGGCTTGCAGGAGAATTTCGGTGTGATGATTTCGAATCCGCCCTATGGGAAGCGCTTGGAACCGGAAGAAGGCGTTAGAGAGTTGATGGAAAGTTTTGCCACAAGGTTTTTAAACTTGCGCAGTTGGTCGGTCTATTTGCTGACGGCGATGCAAGAGTTTGAGAGCATCGCTTGGCAAAAGGCAGGAAAAAAGGCAACCCGGCGGCGTAAATTGTTTAACGGCGGGGAAGAAACCACATACTATCAGTTTGTCGGTCCGGACCCGAAATTATTCCGATAAAGTGCTGTTATGGTAAGATAGGAAGCGGAGAAGGCAAGGAGGGAGCCTATGAAAAACAAGACAACCGAGCAAGCATCCTTTCTTACCGAAACCGCTATTTTAAATGCCATGGAGGATTACGTCCGCATTGTGGACCGCCGTGGAAGAATACTATTTGAAAATGAAAGTTTAAAGCGTTTTGATCAATCGGAAAGCAAGGGGAGACCCATTTTCCCACTTTCCACTGCTACGGGTCCGTTTTTGGAAAAGACCATGACCATGACGGAATTTTGTGTGGCAGGGCATGTTTTTTCGGTGATGAATTCCCCCATGTATCAGGACGGGGAGGTAAACGCCGTTATTCAGGTATTTCGTGACACAACCATTCAGAACAACATCACCGTGCAGCTGATGAATGTGAATCGTAAATTGCACAAGGAGATTAAGCTCGCGCGTACGATTCAGACCAAGATGTTGCCGCGCATGACGGGCTTCGGATCACTGCGGTTCGATTACGCGTATCTTCCCACCGAAGAACTTTCTGGAGATTTCTTTGATTTCATTCCGCTTGGCCAGGGAAGATTGGGCTTTTATATTTCTGATGTCGTCGGACATGGGGTTTCTGCCTCTATCTTAACGATGTTCGTGCGCCAAACTATGCGTTCGATTTTGGAAGAGGAAAAGATGCGGGAGCCGTCAAAGGTGCTAGGCACGCTGCGCGATCGCTTTTTGGAAATTCACATGGATGAAGGACAGTATTTTTCTCTGTTCTATGCAGTGTTTGATACAAAAAATCATCTCTTGACGTATGCCAATGCCGGACATAACTGCTTGCCCATGGTGGAACAGGATGGCAACTTGGAGTATTTGAACGCTTCTGGGCGTCTTATTTCCTCTCTTGCGATCAAAGAGTATACCTATAGCGAACACAGCCGTCCGGTGAAAGAAGGCGACCGTTTCCTCTTTTATACGGATGGCGCGGTGGAAGCCAAAAATGCGGCAGGAACGGAATATGGCGAAGAAAATTTGGAGCGACTCTTACTGAAGGGGCGTTCGAATACCTTACAAACGATTGTGCGCGATCTGCGTCACTATACGGGAGAGCAACTCCGGGACGATATCGCGATTGTATATGTAGAAAATCAAAGGAGGAAGGCATGAAGCTGGATGTCTCACAAGCAAGCCAACCGAAAGCGCTGGCCGATAAAAAAGAAGTGGTGTTGAAGGCACTGGAGACGTTGGTTGGTAAAACTGGCGCAGGCAATGATTTTCTGGGATGGGTGGATTGGCCGGAACAATACGATAAAAATGAATACGCGCGTATTAAGGACGCAGCCATGCGCATTCGTGAAGAGGTGGAAGCTCTGGTCGTTATCGGTATTGGCGGGTCATACCTCGGCGCACGTGCCGTGATTGAGGCGCTTTCACCGTCGTATGACCGAAAAGGACCGGAAATTCTCTTTGCCGGTAATCACTTGAGCGCACAGGAAATGGCCGAATTATTGGCGTATCTGCGAGGAAAGAGATTTGCCATCAATGTGATTTCCAAGTCCGGCACGACGACGGAACCGGCCATTGCGTTTCGCCATTGCAAGGCGCTACTCGAAGAAACGGTGGGAAAAGAGAAAGCCAAATCGCTCATTTTTGCTACAACGGATCGGGCGCGCGGCGCGTTAAAGACATTGGCGGATTCCGAAGGCTACGAAACCTTTGTTGTACCGGACGATATCGGCGGTCGATTCACGGTGTTAACGGCCGTGGGACTCTTGCCCATCGCCTGTGCAGGCATTGATACGGACGCCTTGTTTGAAGGGGCACGCCGTATGCGAAGCATTGCCCTGCAGTCTGATTTCGAGAAGAATCCGGCGCTGCAATATGCGGCGTCGCGACTGGCACAGATGGATGCCGGCAAGAGCATAGAGATTTTGGTTTGCTATGAACCGAAAATGCGCTATATGCAGGAATGGTGGAAGCAGCTGGCGGGCGAAAGTGAAGGAAAAGACGGAAAGGGCCTTTTCCCGGCTTCCGTGGGCAACACAACGGATCTGCATTCCCTCGGACAGTGGATTCAGGAAGGCCCGCGCATTCATTTTGAGACCGTGCTGTGGTTTGATGAAGCGGTCAACGATGTCAAGATCCCCGGCGATGCGGAGAATTTAGACGGCTTGAATTACTTGGCGGGCAAGACCATGCATTACGTAAACGAGCAGGCGATGCTGGCTACGAAAAAAGCGCATGTGGACGGCGGCGTGCCCAATCATCTATTGCGCTTCGAGCGTTTGGATGCGGAGCAAATCGGTGAATTGCTGTATTTCTTTGAGGTAGTGATTGGCGTGTCGGGCTATGCGGCGGGGGTGAACCCGTTCAATCAGCCGGGCGTCGAATATTATAAGAAGAATATGTTTCATTTATTAGGAAAGCCGGGATTTGAAACCCTGGCGTAAGGAGGAACAATGGCAACCCCACACATCGGAGCGGAAAAAGGGGATATTGCAGAAAAAATTCTATTGCCTGGTGATCCCTTGCGTGCGCGATTCATTGCCGAGAATTATTTGGAGGCGCCAGTAGAATTTAATAGCGTGCGCAACATGCTGGGCTATACCGGTACCTATCGCGGTGAGCCGGTTTCTGTCATGGGAACGGGTATGGGTATACCATCGCTATCGATCTATGCCTACGAACTGATCCACGCGTTTGGCGTGAAGCGTTTGATTCGCGTGGGTTCGGCGGGGGCGTTGCAGAAGGATTTGAAGCTGTACGATATCGTACTGGCCCAAGGCGCTTGCACGGATTCGAACGTAGCCTTTCAGTACGACTTGAAGGGAACCTACTCGGCCATTGCCTCATGGAATTTGCTGGCAAAGGCGGCAGAAATTGCAAAAGAACAGGGGAAGACGGTGCATGTGGGAAATGTCTTTTCCACGGATGTCTTTTATAATCCTTTGAACAGCGAACAGCACCATTTTAAAAAATGGGCAGGCATGGGTTGTTTGGCCCAGGAAATGGAAGCGTATGCGCTTTATGCCGTAGCCGCGGCTGCGGGAGCGGAAGCGTTGGCTATATTGACGATTTCAGACTCCATGGTATCGGGAGAAGAAACGACGGCGGAGGAACGCCAGAACAGTTTTCATGCAATGATGCAGCTGGCGCTCGCTATCTAGAGAATGAGCATGCGATAGAAAGAGGAAACTATGCAGATCAATCGGATGATCGATCACACGTTACTGAAACCGGAAGCACAGCCGGAAGAAATTGAAAAATTGTGTGTGGAAGCGCTGCAGTATCACTTCTGGTCTTGCTGCGTGAACAGCTCTTTTGTGGCGCAGGTACACGGAAGACTCGCCGGTTCGGATGTAAAGACCTGTTGTGTCGTGGGCTTCCCCCTTGGTGCCATGTCTACACTGGCTAAGGCGGCAGAAGCACGCGATGCTGTAGCCAATGGTGCGGATGAAATTGATATGGTGATTCATATCGGCGCCCTAAAGCGCGGTGATACGGAATATGTGCGAGAGGACATTGCCCAGGTGAAGAAGGCTTGCGGCAATCGGACGCTGAAAGTCATCTTGGAAACCTGTCTGTTGACGGATGAAGAGAAAAGCTTGGGTTGCGCGTTAGCCATTCAGGCGGGCGCCGATTTTGTCAAAACGTCGACGGGTTTTTCGACGGGCGGCGCGACGGTGGAAGACGTACGTCTCATGAAGGACGCCGTGGGTGACAGCGCCGAAGTGAAGGCGTCGGGCGGCATTCATACGGCCGAGGAGGCTTTAGCTATGATCGAAGCAGGCGCGACGCGCATCGGAGCCAGTGCCGGCATTGCCATTGTGGAAGGTATGCCCAAAGAAGACGCTCAATAGTAGCGCCTCCGGACGAAGCGAAAACGAGGCAGGCATGCATCGAAAAGAAGAGGTACAGTTACTCAACATGATCCTATTGCAACGCGACAATGGGGACGTGTTGGTCTTGGACAAAGTGCGCAAAGAGGGCTGGGAAGGGCTCACCTTTCCCGGCGGAAAGGTGGAGCCGGGGGAAAGCTTGGTGGATTCCGCACGTCGTGAGGCGTGGGAGGAAACAGGATTACGTACCGGTGCCATGACCTTTGTCGGTGCGGTGCACTGGCTCCATCCGCAAGAAAAATTTCGACAAGTGGGGCTGCTGTATCGTTGTGAAGAGTTTACCGGCACCGTTGTAGAAAGCGACGAAGGAACGCTGCAGTGGATGCCTTTTGCCGACTTTTTGGCCACGGAACCCAAGAGCCTTTGTATGGAGGAAATATTAGAGATTTATCAGGGCCATGCGCGCGAAGTATTGATTGAAATGCACGGCAATGAAAAAGGAAGCGTGACATTCGTACAATAGAAAATTCGTTAAGAAGGGAGCGCAAATGGAACCGCAAGAAGCCATGCAACAAGCAAGAGAATGGGTGCAGAACAGCTCGAACATCGTATTTTTTGGCGGCGCAGGTGTTTCTACCGCTTCCGGCATTCCGGATTTTCGATCGGAAAACGGCCTCTATCACACCATGAAGCGCGAGCATTCTCCCGAATATTATTTTAGTCACGAATTTAGTGTCGAAGATCCCGACGGCTTTGCGGATTTTGCACGCGAGTGCATTGATAGTTATCAAGTGGAGCCGAGCGGAGCGCACCTGGCCTTAGCAGAACTGGAGCGACAGGGCAAGCTGCAGGCCGTGATTACGCAAAATATCGATTCCCTGCATCAGCGTGCCGGCAGTCGGCGTGTCTATGAAGTGCACGGCAACATGGCACGAATTTTATGTCCCGCCTGCGGTTATCAAATGCCGACAGACGAATTTATGCAAAAGAAAGGGCGCGTTGCGTGCCCGAAGTGTGGCAAAACCATGCGTCCCGACGTGGTGTTATATGGCGAGGCTCTGCCCGAAGATGTATTTATGGGGGCACTGCGGGCGATTTCTCAGGCGGAAACCCTCATTGTAGGCGGTACTTCTCTTGTGGTGTATCCGGCGGCGGGACTCATTCAATACTATCGCGGTCATCATTTTATTTTAATCAACCAGGAGCCGACGCCTGCGGACGGGCAGGCGAATATTGCTCTTCATGGCAATATCGCTGAGATTTTACCCGCTCTGGTACGCTCGGAGGCTTAATGTGTCCCGTTGGCGGGACTTCTATAGAAACACAGGTCATGAAGCAGAGAGGAGGAATCGTGGCTTTTACACACCTCCATGTGCATACACAATACAGTTTGCTGGATGGCTTTTGCCGCATCGATTGCCTGATGGACGCGGTGCGCGAGGGCGGCATGGATGCCGTGGCTATTACGGACCATGGCAATATGTTTGGAGCCATTCAATTTTATAAAGCGGCCAAGGAAGCGGGCATTCATCCCATTCTTGGCTGTGAAATTTATGTGGCGGACGATCATCTGGATCGCCAGGATCGCGGTCGTTACCATTTAGTGTTATTGGCGGAAACGGAAGAAGGATATCACAATCTGATGAAAATCGTCTCTACCGGCTGGGTGGAGGGCTTTTATTATAAGCCGCGCGTGGATTATGCCGTTTTGCGGGCACACCATGAGGGCATTATTGCGCTTTCTGCCTGTCTGGCAGGGGAGTGCGCGCAGCGTGCGTTGGATAGCGATTATGCCGTCGCACGGGATACGGCGCTTCGCTATGAGGCGCTTTTCGGTAAGGATAATTTTTTCCTAGAAGTGCAGAATCATGCTATGCGTGAGGAAGCTCAGGTGGCACGGGTGTTTCGTCGTATTCACGAAGAGACGGGCATCGGTCTTGTGGCCACGAACGATTGCCATTACTTAAGAAAAGAGGATGCAACGGCGCATGATGTGCTCTTATGCATTCAGACGGGCGCTACGCTGCAACAGGAAAAGCGCATGCGCTTTCCGAACGATTCTTTTTATTTGAAATCGCCGGAGGAAATGGAAGAGATTCTCGGCGACTACGACGGAGCCATTGAAAACACGGAACGCATTGCCAAGCGTTGCCAAGTGGAAATTCGCTTCCATGAACCACATTTACCGAATTTCGAAGTTCCAAACGGTGAAGAGCATGAGGCGTTTTTGCGTCGCTTAGTCGCGAAGGGATTGGCAGAGCGTTATCCCGATAACGATGATGCCGTGGCGCGTGCAGAGCATGAGCTGGACGTCATCAGTTCCATGGGCTTTGTGGATTATTTTTTGATCGTCTCCGATTTCGTGCATTTTGCAAAGAAAAACGGCATTGCCGTCGGGCCGGGACGTGGATCAGCGGCAGGCTCCATCGTGGCGTATGCGCTGGGCATCACCGGCATTGATCCGCTGCGTTTCGATCTTCTCTTTGAACGCTTTTTGAATCCCGAGCGCGTATCCATGCCGGATATTGATATTGATTTTGATGATGTGCGCCGTGAAGAAGTGATTGAATACGTGAAGCGTCGCTATGGGAGCGAAAAAGTGGCACAAATTGTCACGTTTGGCACGCTGGCGGCAAAGATGGCCATCCGCGATGTCGGGCGTGTGTTGGATATTCCGTTGGCTACGGTGGATCGCATTGCGAAGGCCGTACCGGACGGCATTAAAATGACCCTCGACCGCGCGCTTAAAGAGAGTCCGGAGTTTCGCGCGCTTTATCAGGAAAATGAAACCGCTCATCGCTTAATTGATCTGGCACATGCCATTGAGGGGATGCCTCGCCATACCTCAACCCATGCGGCCGGCGTACTCATTGCCGGGGAAGCGGTGGAAAATCTCGTGCCGCTGTCGACGAGCAGCGGTCAGGTAACCACGCAGTACAATATGACGGAGCTCGAGGAATTGGGTCTCTTGAAGATGGATTTTTTGGGGCTTCGCAACTTAACCGTCATACAGGATGCATTAGACATGGTGGAGGCGCGGACGGGGAGCCGTCCGGATTTGGATCAAATGGATCTCAACGATCCGCAGGTGCTGGCGCTCTTTCACAAGGCGGATACGGTAGGACTTTTTCAGTTTGAATCACCGGGGATGCGTCGCTTTTTGTCGCAATTGAAGCCGACGCGATTTGAGGATTTGGTGGCAGCTAATGCGCTTTTCCGACCGGGCCCGATGGAACAAATTCCGACCTATGTGGAAGCACGGCATAATCCTACGCTCGTGCATTATTTGGATCCATCGCTGGAGCCGATCTTGCATAATACCTACGGCGTCATCGTGTACCAGGAGCAGGTCATGCAAATCGTGCAGCAACTGGCGGGCTATACCCTCGGGGGGGCAGATAATCTACGCCGCGCGATGTCCAAGAAAAAGATGGCGGTGATGGAGGAGAATCGACGGACCTTTGTGCAGGGTAAACCGGCGGATGCCGATTCTCCCGCAATAGACGGTTGTGTGGCACGCGGCATTCCTGCTGATGTGGCCAATGAAATCTACGATCAGATGATCGCTTTTGCAAAATATGCCTTTAATAAATCCCACTCGGTGGCGTATTCCTATTTGGCGATGCAAACGGGGTATTTGAAGTGCTACTATCCTTGTGAATATTATGCGGCGCTTCTCACGAGCGTGATGGGCGATTTTTCGAAGATGGCGCTCTATATCAAAGAGGCAGAGCGCATCGGCGTGGAATTGTTGCCACCGGATGTGAATCGTTCCTTTGCAAAATTTTCCGTCGAGGATGGGAAGATGCGCTTCGGATTGCTTGGGATTAAGCATGTTGGGACAGGCATTGTGGAAGCCACGGTTAAAGGACGTGAAGAGGGAGAGTACACGTCGCTCGAAGAATATTTGCGACGAGTGTCGGTTGTGGATCGGACGGCGCTCAATCGCAAGGCGGTGGAAAGTCTGATTTACGCGGGAGCGCTGGATTGCTTTGGTGTGCCGCGTGCGCAGATGATGGCGGATCTGGAGATGTCGCTTGCGGGCATTCAAAATGCGCGCCGGCAAAATCTCAGCGGCCAGCAATCGCTTTTTGGTACGTTCCCGGATCTGGAAACGCCGAGCAGTTGGACCTCCCGTCGCTTGCCGGAATATCCGCAGCCGCAGAAGTTGGCCTATGAGAAGGAAGTACTGGGCATCTATCTTTCCGGGCATCCTTTTGCGCCCTATGAGGCGGATTTTGCACCGTTCCGCAACTTTACGACAGAGGAGCTGCTGGAGACGGAAAATATGGCTGCGCTGGATAATCGTAAGGTGCGCTTTGCGGGGCTTGTGCGCGGGAAGCGCGATTTGCTGACAAAGAAGCAGGAAGCCATGTGCTTTTTGGAGGTAGAAGATCGTACAGGCAGTCTGCGTTGCGTGGTATTTCCGCGTGTCTATGCGACCTATCGCGAACGCATTCATATGGAGCAGCCGCTGCTGTTGAGTGGCACTCTGCAGGCGCGCGACGATGAGGTGAATCTTTTAGTGGACACGATTATGGCCGCCGAGGACTTACCGAAATCCACGCTGTATGTCCGGATGCGCTCGGATGAGAAAGATAAATTTTCCGCCTTGCAGTCTATTTTTACACAATATCCGGGAAAACTGTCTGTGGTATTCTATTTTACGGATCAACAGCGAGCATTTTCGGGGCAACCGGGGTATCATTGTGACGGTTCTCCTGAACTTCTTTCCGCATGTCAGAAGCTTTTGGGACAGGAAAATGTGGTAATGAAATAAGGTCGGAGGAGGCATTATGAAGACCATTGGTATATTAACGTCGGGTGGCGATGCCCCCGGCATGAATGCGGCCATTCGCGCGATTGCCCGCACGTCGTTTGCGGCGGGGCTGCGCGTGAAAGGCATTCGCTACGGCTATGACGGGCTCATGGCCGGCGATATCTATGAAATGAATGTATCAAGCGTGGCGGATATTATTCAAAAGGGCGGTACGATTTTGGGGTCGGCTCGTTCGTCGGAATTTGCCACGAGTGCAGGGCAGGATAAAGCCGTGCGCATTCTCGAGCAATTCGGCATTGATGGCTTGGTGGTCATCGGCGGCGATGGTTCCTTCCAGGGGGCAGCGCAGTTACATAACCGCGGTATTCGCACCGTCGGTATTCCCGGCACCATCGATAACGACTTGGGCTACACGGAATACACGATTGGTTTCCATACGGCCGTGGAGACAGTGATCGAATCCATCGGGAAATTGCGAGATACTTCAAACTCCCACGGTCGTGCGAACATTATTGAAGTCATGGGGCGCCACTGCGGCGACATCGCTCTTTATGCGGGTCTTGCCGGCGGGGCGGAAAGCATCATCGTGCCGGAGCACGCTTTCTCCATGCAGGAGATTACGGATCGTATTATTCGCGGGCGCAAGCGCGGCAAGCGCCATCACATCATCGTTTTAGCGGAAGGTACGGGGGAGCCGTACAATATGCGCGAGGAAATTGAAACGGTAACGGGCGTGGAGACCAAGCTCACAATTCTGGGGCACGTGCAGCGCGGCGGTAGCCCGAGCTTCACGGACTCGAAGCTTGGGTGCATGATGGGATACCGTGCGGTGAAAGAACTGTTGGCCGGTTCGAGCTCCATCGCTATCGGTGTGCGCGGTGAAGAGATCTTTACGATGCCCATTTTGGAAGCCATTGCGGTCAAGCATACGTTTAATCAAGAGTTGTATGAAATGGCACAGGTTTTGTCAAGTTAAGGCTTATTCCCGCACAATGCGGTAACAGGGAGATCATCTCTTATCGTGTGATCGCATTGTGGCGTAGTGCATGGCAGAGCGCCGGGGTGAACCATAGAAAGGGAGTTTCGATGAAACGTACTAAAATTGTTTGTACGATCGGGCCTTCGTCTGAAGACCCCGCGATTCTGAAACAACTGGTGGCAGAGGGCATGAATGTGGCCCGTTTGAATTTTTCACACGGCACACATGAAGAGCAAAAGAAAAAAATCGAGACGTTGAAAGCGTTACGGCAAGAGTTGCAGGTGCCGCTGGCCCTTGCTCTGGATACCAAGGGACCGGAAATTCGTCTGGGCACGTTTGAGAATGACGCGCCGATCGAATTGGCCATTGGAGATGCCTTTACCCTGACCACGCGCGACGTGGTGGGCACGAAAGAAATGGTGCACGTTTCCTATGAAGGCTTGCCTGCGGATGTGGCGCCGGGTACGCGCATTCTCATCGATGACGGCTTGGTCGAGCTGCAGGTGGTTTCGATAGAGAACGGCACAGAGATTCATTGCCAGGCTATGAATTACGGCGTGCTTTCGAACCGTAAGGGCGTCAATGTACCCGCGACCAACATTCAACTGCCCGCCATGACGGAGACGGATCGCAACGATATTCTCTTTGGTCTGGAAGAAGGCATTGATATAATTTTTGCTTCCTTCATTCGTTCAGCGGGGGATATTCTGGCCATTCGTGCCCTTTGCGAGGAGAACGGCGGCGAGCGCGTGCAGATTTTTGCCAAGATCGAGTCGGAGCAGGGCGTCAACAATTTGGATGAAATCTTAAGCGTTGCCGACGGCATCATGGTAGCCCGTGGCGATCTGGGCGTGGAAATTCCCACGGAGCGCGTGCCGCTCGTCCAGAAGTCCATCATTCGTAAAGCCAATCTGGCAGGCAAATCCGTCATCACGGCCACGCAGATGCTGGACTCCATGCAGCGTAATCCCCGTCCGACTCGTGCCGAAGTTAACGATGTGGCCAATGCCATCTTGGATGGTTCGGATGCCATCATGCTTTCCGGCGAAACTGCCGCAGGCAAATATCCTGTCGAGGCAGTGCGTCAGATGCGTGTCATCGCTGAAATGATGGAAAAGTCGCCGGATTTTCTACGCACCATCGAGAGTCGCGATTCCTGGGTGAGTGTGGATGTTTCCAGCGCCATTTCCCGCTCCACCTGCATCATCGCCCAGCAGGTGCAACTTGCCGCTATCGTTGCTTCCACCGCCAGCGGCTTTACCGCACGTCAGATTTCGCGGTATCGTCCCGTCACGCCAGTCATTGCCGTAACCCCCAGCGAACAAACCTACCATCAATTGGCCCTTGTCTGGGGCGTGTTTCCGGTGCTCTCCACCGCTTCCAATGGAACTGATGAACTCATCGAGCGTTGCATCTTAGCTGCTCTTTCCACCGACTTCTGCAACGAAGGTGATCAGATTGTTCTCACCGCCGGCATTCCCGTCGGTCAGGGCGTTTCCACCAACTTCATCAAAGTCCATACCATCGGTGACATCGTCGTTTCCGGTACGGGTATTGGAAACGGCATTGTCTCCGGTAAGGTGGTTCACGGCTCCACGGTAGAGGAAATCGAGCATTCTTTTGTCCCTGGCAGCATCCTTGTTTGCCGCACCACCGGAACGGGCATGATTGCGTACATTGAAAAAGCAGGCGCCGTTGTCGTGGAAGAAGGCGGCTTGACCTCCAATGCGGCTATTCTTGGGCTACATTACAATATTCCCACCGTTGTTGGCGCCACGGACGCCTATGCACTGTTGGAAGAGGGAGAAGAAGTCACGGTCGATGCTTCAACCGGCGTGGTATATAAGGGGATACAGGCGTTCGCATAGGAAAAAGAAAACGAGGGAGAAAGAATGACAAAGTTTATTACGGAAGAATCGTTTTGGACGCTGTTTCCGGAAGCGGAAATTGGTGTTGTGGTATTAGAGAATTTGAAAAATACGGATGCGGTCTATACCGAGCATCCGGAATTGAAAGAAGAGTTGCAAAAAGCCAGCCAAAAGGCTTTACAGTGGTTGGATACTACGCCCATTAGTCAAAGCAAAGTGATTGCGGTCTGGCGCGAGGCCTTTCAAAAATTCAAAAAGAAAAAAGGAAATCGCTCTTCCATTGAAGCATTGCTTACCCGTGTTTACAAAGGAAATGAGGTATCTTGCATCAATCCACTTGTAGACATTTATAATACGGCTTCCCTTACCTATGCACTTCCGGTCGGCGGTGAAGACATCGACTGTTTCGTGGGGGATTTGCGTTTGACGGTCTCTGAAAATGGTGGCGATGCTTTTCTCGCGCTGGGCGATGAAGAGAACAACCCCACGCTGCCCGGCGAACTGTGCTATCTGGATGATGCAGGAGCAGTTTGTCGTTGCTGGAATTGGCGCGATGGGCAGCGCACCATGCTTACGGAAAACACGAAGAAAGCATTTTTGATCGTAGAAAGCGTGGATCCGATACGCCATGCCGATTTACTTGCTATTCTTGATCGACTGGCCGAAGACGGGAAGCGTTATTTGGGTGCGGAAGTAGCGGTAAAGACGGTTCTTACGGCAGAGAACAGAGAAGTAGAAATTTAGAGAAGATCCGCCTTCAGGCTTGCTAAAGGCGTTTCGCCTTAGGTCAGTTCCTCTAATAGAAAAAAAATAATAAATCATTGACATGAATAAAAAAAGATTTACAATTAAGTTGGAAATGGAAAAGTGGAGTCGTGAAGAAGGTAGGCTGTGATTGCTTAAAAAAGATAAGGAGTCTAATAAGATGAAAAAAGTATTATCATTTTTTGGAAAAGCAATCGTCATTTTTTCGATTTGCGTGCTTTTCTCTTTGACAGTTTTTGCAGGAGAGAGTGTGGATGGAGGGTACTGGTCTTACGGTGGATACCATGACCCGTCAAATTGGGGGGCTTTTTCTAATTATTACCATCCTACACGTTGGCACTGGTCATCTGTAGTACGAGACAGTGATGCAGAATCGAATCGTGGTACGGCATCCGCCGGGTACACTTCTAAAGCTTTCATTAACTGTGCTGTTGGTGAATATGTTAAATTTGACTATGGATTCTAAAGAATGTGTTGCTCTGTCGCATTCGAGAACATCATTGTTTGCGGTAGATGATTGAAGTGAATTAGTAACCTGTATTGCAAAGGAACGAGGCGCCGCAATATAAACGGCGCCTTGTTTCATCTGTTGATTCTACAATATGGTTATTAATCGCATTTTATATTCGGCTTTCCAGAGGAGGACAAGATGAAGAATAAAAGATTGTTTTTCTCTTTGTTGTTTAGCACATTTGCGATTTCCTTGCTGATAATGGCAATGATCTATTTTAATCAGCGCAGTTATCTGTATTCTTCTTTTCCATCGGTTAGACTTCAATCGGTGAAGAAAAATGTAACGTGGAATGATGTCAGTGAAAAATTAGAGCGTATCGCCAGGGAGAATCATAGTGTTCTGGCGCGCCGTATTTCTGTAGCCTCTTTATCGGAAACGGCCTTTAAGTATGTCTTCTTCGGCACGAAAACAACACCAGCCGGTTTTGACTTCGCGACAAAAAAGGAAATTGAGGATGCGGATCGTGCTGGATCGGTGATTATTTATGAAGGCGCTTTGAGTCAGCGAAAGTTGGCGCAAGAACTTGCATCTCTGTCCGATGATCCCGTCGAATTTTATCCTCATCCTTCCATTTTTGCCCGTGTCGCAGCCAATCTTGTCAGTGCTTCCGCGCTTCTGTTCTTCGGGCTGCTTCTTTTGCTCTTTATTGCCGTAGAAATTCTGGATCATTTACATGATCTTCCAGCGGCGGGCATTCGTCTGCTGTCCGGGGTTCGAAAGGGAGATCTTTTCCGGAAAAGTATTAGAGAAGATCTTCTTGCGATGGTGTTTTCCGGTGGCATCGCTTTCTTGACTGCGAACATGTTCATGGTTGCCTTTGAATTCTGGCATACAGAATTTATGAAGTATGTGGGGGCTGCTCTTATCTTGTATCTGGGTTTGTTATTTGTTGTCGGTTTTTTGCTTCATTTGCTCTTTCTTTGCATTTTACAATCCTCTCGTTTGGTAGACCTCGTAAAGGGAAAGGTTCCGGCAAAATCAATTTTGGTGATTCTCCTGCTCGGGCAAGCCGCAGCAATGCTTGTCGTTGGTTTAGGCGTCAATCAAAGCCGAAAGCTGTTGCCTGCGACGATTCGACTCTTGGAAGCGAAAGCGGAATGGGCGAAGAGGAAGCAATATGTGAATCTTTCTTTCAGCGATACTGCACTCTCTAAAGATGCAAACGAGCAGAAGCGGAGAGATGAAGCATGGTTTTCGTTCATCGAGAAAGCGTTGCAACAGAAGGAAACGGTTTTTGTGAAAAATGAGATGGGTGAATTTGTAGACATAAATCCATCTGGGGATAGCGAACAAGAACGCCAAAAAAGAGCGCTACAGAAGCGTTTGCTTTATGTCAGTCCATCCTATTTTGAAGCGGAGTCGATTTCTCTGGATGAAAAAGTACGATCGACCATTTATAATCTTAGGCAAGGGGAATTCGCCCTTTTGGTGCCAAAATCTTTAGTAGAATCTACGGATGCTATAGAGAAGAGTGCGCTTCAACTCATGAATGGGAAATATGCCGCTAATCAAGACGAGACGGAAAATCGGACAATGCATGTTAAAACGGCGCAGATTCCCGACTTGCAGAGGGTGTTCCTGTTTAACCAAATTGGTTTCCCGACGGAGCAGTTTGTGAATGCACCGGTTTTTATTGTCCTCACCCCAAAGTCAACCGGAGATTCTTTTGCGTCGAAAGTAGGATGGGCTTCTGATCTCGATCATTATCTGTTTTTCCATAAAGAAGGTCCCTATAAATCGTTGTTGCGCGAAGAGGGCGTTTTGCAATGGACCTCTCATGTTAAGGAGAGCGCAAGTGTATATGAGCAATCGACGCGACGTTACTCCATTGAGCTGATGACGATGGTAATTTCTACATTGATGGGATTCTTTACCGCCATCGTGATTTTTATTTCGATGAATCGAATGTATTTTGAAGAATTTCGTCGCAAAATATTTCTATATCGCCTATCCGGGGTTTCGTTTTTTGCAAATCATCAGCGCTACCTGGCGTTACAATTTGCTTTGTATTTTCTGATCGGTATGGCGTTATGGCTGTTGCTAAAGAATACCTTTGTTGTCGCGACCGTTTCTATCGCCTTTGTTGCGCTGTCCATAGCTCTTCTCTTTTGGCAAAGGAAACGAGAAAATCGAATGGCGGTAACCATACTGAAAGGAGAATAAAATGCTGGAGATCAAAGAAGTAACAAAAGCGTTTGGTAAGCGCGTTATTTTTTCTCGGTTCAGCCAGTGTTTTCATCCGGGGAAAATCTATGCGCTCATCGGACGAAGCGGATCGGGAAAGACAACGCTGCTGAACATGATCGCAAAATTGGAACCCTATGATCAGGGGGAAATCCTTCTTGATGGAAAGCCGCTCAACACGATAAAAGATCAGTGGTTTTTTGCCAATAAGCTGGGCTATTTGTTCCAAAACGCCGGGTTAATACCAGACAAATCGATTGAAGAAAATTTGATGCTGGGTCTTGTCGGTAAGAAAGTATCTAAATCCGATCGACAAAACCGGTTCAACGAGGTAATGGAGAAAGTTGGTTTAGCAAAGCTGAGCTTAAATACAAAAGTGTATACGGTTTCCGGCGGGGAAGCGCAGAGAATTGCGTTAGCGAAGATTTTTCTCAAGGAACCGCCGCTGCTCCTTGCAGACGAACCAACGGCTTCGCTGGATCCGAAAACAGCAGATGAAATTCTAACGCTTCTCTTTCACATGCGTGAGGAAAAACGGATTATCATTATTGCCACGCACAGTCCGTCGATTTGGGAGCGAGCGGATGAAGTGATCTCCCTATCTTAAAAGATATGGCTTCATATGGCTTTCGAGAAGAAACGGATCAAACGCCATGTTTTTCGTCCGTGAAAGAAAAATCTGCGTATAGGCTTGCTAAAGGCACTTCGCCCCGTTTTCTTCGTTCCGCCAAAAAGCACTGTCCACAGACGGCCTCGTACTCGATGGTGGCGTTGTTGTCGATGCACACCTGATCGCCTTCAAAAACGGTTTGACCGTTTACCCGGCGGATATTCATGATGGCTTTGCGTCCGCAATGGCAGATGGTTTTAAGCTCTTCTAAGGAATGGGCAAGCTCCAACAAACGTTGACTGCCGGGGAAGCCTTCGCCGCGAAAATCGGTGCGCAGGCCATAGCAGATGCAGGGAATATCGGCATCCATGACGGCAACAAAAAGCTGTTCGACATGTTGCCGAGAGAGAAATTGCGCTTCATCGACCAGGATACAGTCGATGGGGCGCTTTTTGATTTCCTCCTGCACCAGCACGCGACAATCCGTATCTTTTGTGATGGTGCGATCGACGCGGCGGCGCACGCCCAGACGACTCACGATTTCGTTGTCACCTTTGGTATCGATGCCGGGTTTCAGGAGCAGAACGTGCATGCCGCGTTCTTCATAGTTGTAGGCCACTTGCAAGAGCAGGGTGGATTTGCCGGAGTTCATGGCTCCGTATCGAAAGTAGAGTTTTGCCATATTGCCTCTTTTCTTCATGATACATACGTATGAACAATATACCATATTAAAATCTGAGATAGCAGGGTACATCTCATGCGCTCTGCATCGCGCTATTCCCGCCGTGGGCGGGTTCCGTGTTATAATGTATCGGTAACCTTTGGTAAAGGAGAAAACAATGAAAAAATTTGGAAAAGCACTTATTTTAGTTCTGCTTTTGGTAGCTGTCGGCGGCGGCGGCTTTATCTTGGGAAATAATATGCAGGCTGTGCCGGGAGCGAGCACGGAAGAGCAGGCGGCAGATCGCCGCATCCTGAAACATATTAATCTGTATCGTGAAGCGATTCAGAGCGATTATCTTTTCCCGTACAAAAAAGAGGATTTGGAAACGGGAATCTATAAGGGACTTTTCTGGGGCTTGAAGGATCCGTATTCGGAATATTATACCGCAGAGGAATACAAGCGTCTGATGGAAGATACGACGGGTAAGTTTGCCGGTGTTGGTCTTGTCATTACCGCAGGGGAGGATAACCTGATAACGGTGGTATCGCCCATTGCGAATACTCCTGCTGCGAAAGCGGGTTTGAAGGCGGGCGATAAGATCGTCGAAGTGGACGGACAGGCGTATGAGGGTAAGGAATTACAGGAAGCCACCGAACACATGCGCGGAAAGCCAAAAACATCGGTGGAGATCACCGTGCAGCGTGTGATCAATGGCAAAACGCAAACGTCTCATGTGAAACTCGTGCGTGAAATGATTGAAGTGGATACGGTAATCGGAAAGCTGATGCCGGACAATATCGGGTATTTGCAAATCAGCTCGTTTGAACAAGTGACGGCGAAAGACTTCAAGAAGGAATGGGAAGCGCTGGAAAAACAGGGCGCGAAAAAATTTATCATCGACCTGCGTAACAATCCGGGAGGTCTGTTGACTTCGTGCGAAGAGATCGCGGATGCACTGTTGGGCAAAGCAACGATTGTGACGACGGTGGATAACAAAGGCAAGAAAGAGGCCAGCACATCGGACGAGGCGCAATACAAAGAGCCGCTGGTCGTCCTAGCGAATGGCGGATCCGCATCGGCGTCGGAAATTTTACTGGGTGCGCTACGCGATAATAAACGTGCGAAGTCCGTAGGTGAGAAGACTTTTGGCAAGGGCATCGTGCAGCAGATTTATCCTTTGGGCGAGAATGGAAAAGATGGCGGTTTCAAACTGACCATGGCGGAGTACTTGACCCCGAATGGAGAGAAAATCCATGGAAAGGGCATTACGCCGGATATTGTGGTGAAGGCGCCGGAACAGGCGAAGGGCATGGGACCGGATTTCCTGAAGGAGGATCCGCAATTGCAACGGGCTCTCCAGGAAGTGAAGGGGCTATGAGCGAATTTCAACTGCAATCGAAGTTTCAGCCAACCGGCGATCAGCCGGAGGCGATTGCGGCATTGGTAGAAGGCGTCCGTCGCGGCGATCATTACCAGACGCTGCGCGGCGTGACCGGGTCGGGCAAGACGTTTACGATGGCCAATATCATCCAGGCCATCCAACGTCCGACGCTGGTGCTGGCTCACAATAAGACGCTGGCCTCACAGCTGTGCTCGGAATTACGGGAATTTTTCCCGAACAATGCGGTGGAATACTTCGTCAGTTATTACGACTATTACCAGCCGGAAGCGTATGTTGCCGCAACGGATACCTACATTGCGAAGGATTCGTCGATCAATGACGAAATTGATAAATTACGCCACTCGGCCACGATGTCACTCTTTGAACGACGGGATGTGATCATCGTGGCCTCTGTGTCGTGTATTTACGGCTTGGGCGATCCGGAAGACTACTTGGAACTGCGTATATCGCTACGCCCCGGTATGCAAATGGATCGCGACGATCTACTGCGCCGTTTGGTGTCCATTCAATATGTGCGCAATGATGTCGCTTTCCAGCGTGGGACGTTTCGCGTGCGTGGCGATGTGGTGGATATTTTTCCAGTGTCCTCCAATGAAGAGGCCATTCGGGTGGAATTTTTCGGCGATGAAATTGACCGCATTCTGGAAATTGATTCGTTAACAGGAGAGATTTTAAGAGGCCGCAGTTATGTCATGATTTTTCCGGCCAGCCACTATGCCACAACGCCGGACAAAATGAAAAAGGCCATTGTGCGCATTGAAGAGGAATTGCAGCAACGCCTGCAGGTATTGCGCGAACAGAATAAATTAGTGGAAGCGCAGCGTCTGGAGCAGCGTACGCTCTATGATCTGGAAATGCTCACGGAAGTAGGCTTTTGCTCAGGCATTGAAAACTATTCGGCTCCCATGAGCGGTCGCCCGCCCGGATCGCGGCCGTACACGTTGATCGATTATTTTCCGAAAGACTTCTTATTGATGGTGGATGAGAGCCATCAGACGATTCCGCAGGTGCGCGGTATGTATAATGGCGACAGGGCGCGCAAGCAAAACCTAGTGGATTACGGGTTCCGCTTACCGTCGGCGCTGGACAATCGACCGCTGAAATTTGATGAATTTGAAGCCCTGATTCCGCAGGCGATCTTTATGTCCGCCACACCGGGTCCCTATGAAAATGAGCATGCCTCGCAGACGGTGGACCAGATTATCCGTCCGACGGGCCTGCTGGATCCGCTGGTAGAAGTGCGTCCGACCAAGCATCAGATCGATGATTTAATGGCTGAGATTCAAAAAACGACGGCAAAGGGCGAGCGTACCTTGATTACGACCTTGACGAAAAAAATGGCAGAAGACTTGACCAAATATTTAGAAGAAGCCAAGGTAAAAGCCATTTATTTGCATTCGGATGTGGAAACCTTAAAGCGCATGGAAATTTTACGCGACCTGCGATTGGGTAAATACGATGTACTGATCGGCATTAACCTATTGCGTGAAGGTTTGGATTTGCCGGAGGTCTCACTCATTGCTATTTTGGATGCAGATAAGGAAGGCTTTTTGCGATCGGAGACATCGCTGATACAGACGATCGGCCGTGCGGCGCGCAATGCGAACGGTCACGTCATTTTGTATGGGGATCATGAGACGGATTCCATGAAGGCGGCGATGGAGGAGACGGAGCGTCGCCGTAAGATTCAACAGGCGTATAACGAAGAACACGGTATTACACCGACGACGATACAGAAAGAAATCCATGCGGCAATATCGACGGAAATTGCGGCGGAGGATCTGAAGGATTATGCCGGTGAAGCGCCGGTTCCCGAGAAGGAAGAAATCTCCAAGGAAGATCTGCAAGAGATGATTGTGAATATGGATGTGGAGATGCGTCGCGCTGCGGAGGAACTCGATTTCGAGCGGGCGGCAAGCATTCGCGATGCCATTCGCGCCATGAAAAAAGAGTATGGTCTGTCCTGACGAAATGAGAAAGGATCCCTATGACCCTGGAAAATATAGTGATCCGCGGTGCGCGGGTCAATAACTTAAAAAATTTAAATTTAACGCTGCCGCGCAACAAATTCATCGTTATGACCGGACTCTCCGGTTCCGGCAAAAGCTCGCTGGCCTTTGACACTATCTATGCCGAAGGACAGCGTCGCTATGTGGAAAGCTTATCCAGCTATGCGCGTATGTTTCTGGGGCAGATGGATAAGCCAGATGTAGATTTAGTAGAAGGGTTATCACCGGCAATTTCCATTGATCAGAAAACGACCAACCGCAACCCACGCTCAACGGTGGGAACGGTGACGGAGATTCATGATTATTTGCGTTTGCTGTATGCCAAAGTGGGCAAAGCGATTTGCCCCGTTTGTGGGGAACCCATTCGGGCGATGGCCGTGGATCAGATCGTGGAAGAAGTGTTGCAATTTCCGGAGCGCACGCGCTTTCTGGTTTTGTCGCCGATTGTGCAGGACAAAAAGGGACAGCACGAGAAGATCTTTAAAAACCTGGAGCGATTGGGCTTTACGCGTGTGATGGTGGATGGCGAAATGTACGATTTGGGCAGCCAGCCGGCGTTGGAGAAAAATATCAAGCACTCTATTTCCATTGTGGTGGACCGCCTGGTCAACCGCGACGGCATCCGTTCGCGTCTTTCGATGTCGGTGGAAACGGCGCTTGAGCATGCGAACGGCACTTGCGATATTCAGGTGGTCGACGGCGAAAGACATCGCTATTCGTCCAAACTCGCCTGCCCGCATGGCCATATGGTCATCGATGAGATTGAACCGCGTCTTTTATCGTTTAACAGTCCGCAGGGCGCTTGCCCTGATTGCAACGGCATCGGCTATCACATTGCTGTGGATGCCAAGCTCTGCGTTCCCAACCCCGATCTGTCTATCGATGAAGGGGCCATTGCGCCTTTTGCGACGTCGGCAAAGGGCACGTATTATTACGAAATGATTCATGCCATCTGCGCTGCCTGCCATTGGCCGACGGATCGCCCGATCGGCGAGGCACCCAAAGAGGTGATGGATGCCATTCTTTACGGCACAAAGGGCAAGAAAGTGCGTTTTCGCTTTGATTCGCATTTTTCGGGTCAGAAAACCTATTACGATGCCTGGGAAGGCGTCATTGCGAATCTGACGCGGCGCTACCATCAGACGGGCTCAGATTTTATGCAGGAACGCATTCGCGAATATATGGCGGAAAATACGTGTGAAACCTGCCATGGCGATCGGTTGCGTCCCGAAGCCTTGGCCATTCATATCGGCGATAAAAATATCGCAGAATTTAACCGTATGTCGATTCGGGAAGCGTTGAAGTGGACCGAAGGGCTGACCTTTACGGAAGCGGAATCCATCATTGCGACGCCGATTTTGAAGGAAGTGAAGGCGCGTTTGCATTTTCTGGTGGATGTCGGACTGGATTATCTGACACTGGATCGCTATGCGGCAACGCTCTCCGGCGGCGAAAGTCAGCGCATTCGTCTGGCAACGCAGATCGGGGCCGGTTTGGTGGGCGTGGTCTATGTCTTGGATGAGCCGTCGATCGGGTTGCACCAGCGCGATAACGATCGCCTGTTGGGGGCATTGCAAAATTTACGAGATCTAGGCAATACTTTAATCGTTGTGGAGCACGATGAAGATACCATGCGTGCGGCGGACTGGATTGTGGACATCGGCCCCGGCGCAGGCGTGCAAGGCGGGCAATTGGTGGCGGAAGGCACCTTTGACGACATTTGCCATAATCCAAAGTCCATTACGGGCGATTATCTGTCGCATCGGAAGTTTATCCCCGTGCCGAGCGAGCGTCGCGAACCGACGGGTTGGATGGAAGTCTTGGGCTGCCAAGAAAACAATCTGAAAAATATAGATATCAAATTACCATTGGGCGTGTTGACGTGCATTACGGGCGTGTCGGGCTCCGGCAAGAGTTCGTTTGTGGAGGGAATTCTCTATAAAGTGCTCGCCAATCGCTTGAATCAGGCGCACCTGCGTCCGGGCGCGTATCGCTCCATTCGTGGCGATAAGCAACTCGACAAAGTGATTGAAATTGATCAATCGCCGATTGGGCGCACGCCGCGTTCCAATCCGGCCACCTACACGAAGGTGTTTGATCTCATCCGCGATGTGTTTGCGCAGACCAATGAGGCGAAAATTCGCGGCTTCGATAAGGGGCGTTTTTCCTTCAATGTGAAGGGCGGCCGCTGCGAGGCATGCAAGGGCGACGGTACGATCAAGGTGGAGATGCACTTTTTGCCGGATGTCTACGTTCCCTGCGAAGTGTGCCATGGGCATCGCTACAATCACGAAACGCTGCAAGTGCACTACAAAGGCAAGACCATTGCCGATGTGTTGGAGATGACGATCGAAGAGGGGCTGGAATTTTTCAAAAACCATTCTGGCATCCGTCGCAAGCTACAAACTTTGGTGGACGTGGGCCTTGGCTATCTCAAGATCGGACAGCCTTCCCCGGAGCTCTCCGGCGGGGAAGCGCAGCGTGTGAAGTTGGCAGCGGAACTTGGCAAAGTTTCCACCGGCAATACCATCTATATTTTGGATGAGCCCACTACCGGCCTTCATGTGGCCGACATTGCTAAGCTGATCAAAGTCTTTCAGCGCCTCATCGACCAAGGCAATACAATTGTGGTGATTGAACACAATCTGGATGTCATCAAGGTGGCGGATTATCTTGTGGATCTGGGGCCGGAAGGTGGCGATGGCGGCGGCACGATTGTGGCTGAAGGTACGCCGGAAGAGGTCTGCCGTGTCAAGGCCTCCTATACGGGCAAGTATTTGAAGGGCATTCTGGCGCGTGATCGCGTGGAAGCGTCGGGCAAGGCGAAGACTTCGGACAAGACGAAGGCGTCGGAGAACAAAAAAGCAAAGCAAAATGAAGCATAAATTTTGGCGTATGCGCCTGAAAAAACAGATGACAGGTCCGAAGGGACGGCAGCGGCCCGTTGCCATGGTGCGCTTTCCACGTAACTTCGTGGATGCGTTTTATATGCGTCGCGCTTTGAAGCTGGCGCGAACGGCAGCAATGGCGGGAGAGGTGCCGGTGGCGGCACTTCTGGTGCGCCGCGGTTGTCTCGTGAAGGCCGCCGCCAATCGCGTCGAAGAGGACCATAACGGCTTGGCGCATGCGGAGCTCTTACTCTTACAATGGGCAAGTCGCACTTATGAGCGACGCCTCACAGATTTTACCCTCTATGTGACGCTTGAACCCTGCGTCATGTGTACGGGTGCGCTACTTCATGCCCGCATCGGCCGTCTGGTCTACGCCGTCGACGACCCCGAACGCGGCGGTTGTGGCTCCCAATTTGCCATTCCGCAACATGCCAAGAATTTGCATCGCCTGAAGATAACAAAGGGCATTTTTGCGAAGGAAGCCAAGCAATTGCTACAAGATTTTTTTAGGGCGCGTCGCGCGGAAGCGAAGGCCCGTTCCTGAGAAAGATAGTGCTGTCGGTACGAGCAATGTCCGAAGGAAAGGAAAACGCTCATGGATGATAAAAAAAGAAATTTTAAGCGCTTCGTCATTCTTTATGCCATATACATGCTTTTGATTGTGCTCAGTAATTTCATTTCCCATGGTATCGAAGGCCAATTTGGCGAGAATTCCCTGCCTTCGCGACTGACACAGCTTTTTAGCACGATTGTGACTGTATTTCTCATTGGTGGCTTTGCCATCTATATTTTCGAAATTCCTTTTACTTCCTTCTTCCAGCAATCCCGTCATCCCGTCTCGCACTACGTGATCGGCTTTGGGCAGGGTTTCGTGCTCTTTTCTGTCCTGGTTGGTATCAATGTCGCCATGGGGACGATGCGCTTTGAAGGGTTCGGAACGATGCATCCACTCCTGCTGCTTCTGTTCTTAGCAGGCTTTATGCTTCAAAGTTACGCTGAGGAACTCATGATGCGTGGCTTTGTCCAACGCATCGCCCTGGAGCGTTTCGGCCTATGGATTGCTCTTTTCGTTCCTTCCGTGCTATTCAGCCTGCTGCATTTGGGAAATCCCCACATCTCCCTGTTGCCCATTCTCTCCACCACCTTTATGGGCCTTGCCTTTGCCCTCCAGACCTTCCTTACCGGTGATCTCTGGATGGCCTCCGGCACCCATTGCGCCTGGAACTTCTTTATGGGTGCCTTCTACGGCCTGCCCGTCAGTGGCATGAGCTTTGAGGCCTCCGCCCTGCACTTTTCCATCCATGAAAACGGACTTTGGACAGGCGGTGCCTACGGCATGGAAGCCTCATTGCCGGCAACCATCGCTATTATTCTCTTTGCAGCGATGCTGTTTTGGCGCTTTTTCCGTTCCGGTGCGTACCGCGCCTACAGCGAGCCCGGTAGCAAAAAGCGCATGCTGCGCTTTTTCGGCTATGAAGGGGAGGCGAAAGAGAAGGCAGAAGAGAACGAGTAAGAGAGACGAGCCGCGCGATGCCGTGACGTTACTTTTTCGCGTTCCCCTTGTTGGCAGCGTCTTTATTTGCATCGTTTTTCAATACCTGATTAATGCGTTCTTCCAAGGCTTTTTTGCCGTTTCCTTCCGCCACGGAGCCGAGAATCGGATCACCGACGATGTTGCCGTCGCGATCCACCACAACGGTGGTGGGGAAGGCCATGATATTTTTCACAAACTTGCCTGCCTCACTGTTCGAAGCAAAGGTAAGGTTCGGATACGTGGCATTTTTCTTTTGCAAAATGCTCTTGGCTTCTGCAATGGCATCTTTGTTTCCGTCCAGCGTGAAAGAGTTCACACCGACGACAATGCCGTCCTTATCCTTCAACTGTTTATGCAGTGCATCCAAATCGCCCAATTCACCGACGCAAGGCTTGCAGGTGCTGAACCAGAAATTGATGACGGTGACAGAATGCTGGCGGAAGATGCCGGAATCAACGTTGTTGCCATCTAAATCCTTGCCGGTAAAGTCGGGGAAAGGCGTTGTGGCACCCTGCTTTGCGCCGCCTTTGTTCGATGCACTGTTGTCGGCGCTACCTTTTTTGTCCTTCGGCGCTTCTTTTTCCAGCGCAAGAATCTTTTCTTCAATGGCACGAATTTGCTGCGCGCCGGCTTTCAAGGTTTTCAGCTCTGCCTCCGTGAACTTGTCCTTTGCGCTCTCAATGGTTTGCAACAGGAAATCGCCGTAGTTGGAGCCATCCGAGATCATGCCGGAATTCTTATTCGCCGACATGAAGAGTTTTTCCCATAACTTCTGGTCTTTACTGAAAATGGCGTTTTCTTCATCGCGCAATTTCGTAAGTTGCGCATCGACTTCCGAGCCGCCTTTTTCGGAGGACGGATCCGTTTTTCCGGCCTCCGCGGCGGGAACGCTCATGCCGCTTTCGGCTGTTTGACTGCTTTCCGCAGGTTTCTTACCGCCGCAGGCCGCCAAGCTGAGGGCGAGGCCGGTAGCTAACAAGAGTAAAGATGCTTTTTTCGTATTCATTTGATTCTCCTTTACGGTTACTGCTGTTCATTTGGTGCGTCGCATCTAGTTACACGACGCTCTTCGCTTTTTCCACATCCCAGTCCGTAGCGGAAATGCAGGGCGCCGGTGGGACAGGCGTTGATGCACATACCGCAGCGGATACATTCCGTGTGTGCCGGTGTTTTTAACACATCGACGTCCATCTTGCAGGCCTTCGCACATTTTCCGCAGGAAACGCAGCGGTGCTCTTCCACCTGAATTTGCAACAGGGAGATCCGGTTAAAGAGGGCATAAAACGCGCCCAGCGGACACAGCCATTTACAGAAGGGACGAAAGAACAGGATGCTCAGTACGACGACCGTCAACAGAATGCCGAGCTTCCAGGTGAACAGGGCGCCGAGTGCCGACCGGATACCGCTATTGACCAAAGAAAGCGGAATAGCGCCTTCCAACACGCCCTGCGGACAGAGGTATTTACAGAAGTAGGGATCACCCAATCCGATTTCGTTTACCAGCAAGAGCGGCAATAGAAAGACCATGACCACCAGGATGATGTATTTGAGGTAGGTCAGAGGGCGAAGCCGCTTGGTCGAAAACTTCTTTGTTGGAATTTTATGTAGCAATTCCTGGAACCAGCCGAAGGGGCAAAGGAATCCGCAGATGAAGCGCCCGAGAAGCACCCCGAGCAGAATGAGAATGCCCGTTATGTAGTACGAAAAGCGGAATTTCGAGGATCCGACGACGGCCTGAAACGATCCGATGGGACACGCCCCGGAGGCTGCCGGGCAGGAATAACAGTTGAGCCCAGGCACACAGACCATTTTTCCGTTTCCCTGGTAGAGTGACCCGGTAAAAAAATTCGGCAGATGGATGTTCGTCAGCAGCGTCGCGCCTGCTTGCCCCCATCCGCGGAAGCGGGAAAGAAACCGGGATTTGCTTTTTTTCGGATCAGCCAATGCCCACACACTCCATGCATAGACGGATGGCTTTGGCGAGGACGGTCTCTACCTCACCACGCATAGCGCCCACGACGATCATGCCCACAGCGGCGACGAGCAGGGCAATCTGGGTAATGCTTCGTTTTTTTGTCTTCATGGCGACTCCTTTCTTGTTGACGAGAAGAAGAATAGCAGAAGGCACATAAAGATGGTGTTAAGAAGAACACGAAAGATGGTGTTAAGATGAGATCGTATGCTATACTGCATCCGAAACGGAGGAAAGTATGCGTTTATTACTTGTGGAAGATGAGCCATTTTTGAGCGACAGTATTGCGAAAAGCCTGCGTCGGCAAGGCTATAGCGTGGATATTTGCGCAGATGGGGAAGCAGCCATCGAGGCCGTCACGCTGGATCCGTACGATTTAGTACTTTTGGATTTGAATCTGCCCAAGGTTGATGGCATGACCGTTTTGCGCACGATTCGTAAGGGAGATTTGCAAACGCCGGTATTGATTCTTTCGGCGCGCAGCGAAATTGCGGATAAAGTACACGGCTTGGATGCCGGAGCGAATGATTATCTGTCCAAGCCATTCCATCTGGAGGAGTTGGCAGCCCGCGTGCGCAGTCTATTGCGTCGGGACTTTATTCAGCAGGAAGTTTGCCTTCGCTTTGACACGCTGGCGTTTGATACGCGCACGCGCACGACAACGGTCGGCGAGCAGGTAATCGCCCTCACCAAAAAGGAGAGCGGAATTTTAGAATATTTGCTCCTGCATCCCGGTCGTCCGATCAGCCAGGAAGAGCTGATGGAGCATGTCTGGGACGGTAGCGTAGATAGCTTCAGCAATGCTATTCGTGTACACATCAGCGCCCTACGCAAGAAGTTGCGTGCGGCGCTGGGCTATGATCCGGTGCGAAACCGCATCGGAGAAGGTTACCTTTTGGAAGGACCCACACCATGATTCGTCGTTCTTTACAGTGGCGCATTGCCCTGATGACCTCGCTACTCATTGCCGTCAGCTGCATAACCATGATGGTTTTGTTGGGCGGGTCCGGTCTTCGTCGGATGGAAGAAATCGGAAAAAACATTGAAGCGTTGGAATTGCGCCTGCATTCCAAAGATGCCACGTCGGGCGACTCGGCATCTGCGACGCCGCGTGTGCCCTCAGGTGCGTCGCTGCATTTAACGCCGGAGGAAACGCCGCAGGCGTCCTTTAATCCACAGGGTCTGAGCCACGAAAAGGATCTAACGATTGTCATCGATGAGGCACAGGCGCAATTTACCCTTACCAATTGGTATGTGACGGCCGGCGTAACTCTGCTCAGTGGCATCATTGCCTATTTTGTGAGTGGCCGTGCGCTGCGGCCGTTGGAAGACTTTTCTAGCCAAATTGAAAAGGTGCAGCTGACCAATCTTGAGAACATGCATGTCAGCACGGATACGCTTATCGAATTTCGTTCGATTGCGGATTCGTTTAACGATATGCTTGACCGCCTGCAAGTTGCCTTTGCGGCACAGCGTCAGTTTACCGGCAATGCCGCGCACGAATTGCGCACGCCGCTTGCCCTTTTGCAAATGCGCTTGGATGCCTTTACCGAAGAGCATCCCGATACAGATGAGGCGTTGACGCAGCTTATCACTTCACTTCGGGAGCAGACCGAGCGTTTATCGAAAACAGTAACGATTCTGTTGGAGATGAGCAGTGCCCAACATATTCCTCGCACGGACCACGTCTGGTTATTGCCGATGCTCGAAGAAATTGTGGCGGATCTTACGCCACTTGCCGAGCAGAAGCATGTCACGCTGTCCTTCGGTGGCGACGACGTTTCCCTTCTTGCCAGCGACCGTTTGCTTTCCCGGCTGTTTTTCAATCTTACGGAAAATGCCATTAAGTACAATCGTCCCGGCGGAAGTGTTTTGCTCTCGGTAACCGGCGCAGATGACATTGTCGTGACCATGAAGGATACGGGCTTCGGGATTCCCGAAGAGGATTGGGAGACCATTTTTCAACCGTTTTACTGTCTGGATTCCTCACGCAGCCGTCAGCAGGGAGGCGTCGGTTTAGGCCTCGCTCTTGCCGGCGAAATTGTGAAATTGCACAATGGCACCATTCGTGTCGTCAAAAGTTCCTCGGCCGGCACTACTCTCCGTGTGACGTTGCCGTTTTCATCCTGAAATTTCGGGCAGGCGCTCCATCACCTATTCAATCATCCGATGCAGAAGCTGACTTTGCGCATTGTCGGCCGCCGGATAGTACACTTCTTTTCCTTCTTAGCGGCTCATTACCTAATTGCTGTTACGAAAAGACCGCAAATGGTTTGAAATGGCGGGGCTAGACCTATCCGGCAACGTGGAAAACGGCTCCTATAGCAGCATAGTAAGCAGGAGGCTGTTTGCGGCATGCGGATGGAGATCGCCACCGAAGGCGGCGTTCCTTTTTGAAACTGCGCCAAAAACGGCATTTGAGCGGCGCAACATCTGTGTTATAAGCCCGGCATCCAAGTGCGCCGTGTCATCCTCGATAAGCCTTTCTTCATGGTATCTTTTTGCTCTATCAGACTCTACTTTATGTGGGATACGTCAAACTTCAAAATTACATGGGGTAAAAATCTCCGAAATCGACGCCTTACCCCATGTTAAAACGCAAATCTTAAAATAACATGGGGCAAAAAATCTCCGAAATCGCCGCCTTATCCCATGTTAAAATGCAAATCTTAAAATAACATGGGGTAAAAAATCATCAAAATTACCGAAATGCCCATGTTATTTCGCAATTATAAAAATAACATGGGTTGTCATCGCTGAAATTACCCCATGTTAAAATGCGAATCGCAAAATAACATGGGGTAAAAACGCCTTCATGACAAAAATGCACCCCATGTTAATTAGCAATTTTAAAAATAACATGGGGTGCAGAAGCCACGACGACGAAAAATCACCCCATGTTAAAACGCAATTCTTGAAATAACATGGGATGTCGGCGCATCCGGACCACATAAGGAGCGCCGCTCGCGCGGCGCGTTTTGATAAGGCGCCTGCGGCGCCGTAAGGAGCCGGCCTAACGGCCGGCGGTTGGTAAATAAGGAAGGCGGCCCAAAAGGCCGCCCTCTGTTTTTATTTAAGATCGCCCGCCGCAGGCGGGCACCGCTTTTAAAAAGGCATCGGCCGCCAAGTCGATGCCTTTTTTCATTATTTTCCTGCAATAAAATCTTTCAGCCATTGCCAGAGGCTGCGGCGCTTCGTTTCTTCGACAGGCTGTCGTCGCTCGACCGCGGCCGCATCCCCGGCACCGCGTGCATCGCCGGCAGCCGCATCCTCGGCGCCACGTGCAACGCTGCCGGCACCCGCATTGCCGACAGCAAAGCCATCGCCGGGGGCATCCTGCGTATTGCTGTCAGGGGCGGTGGCAGCGGGTTGACTTACGACCTCTTGCGACGCAGAAGACCCATCCATCGCCAAGACTTCCGGGTGGCGGCTAAGGTATTCCATTTTCTTAGAATTGATTGCTTCGCGTTCTCGTAGTAGTGCCAAACCGGATGCTTTTGCGTCATTAGGCTCTTCATGCACCTGCCCTTTCGTTTCGTTGCGCAATTTCTCACGCTGACGGCCGGCCACGTCCTCGGCTTCTTCCATGAAACGGGATTGGGCGGAAACACCGTTATCACCCGTCACGCGACGGTAGGAACCGTCGGAAAGGAGTTCGCGTGCCTTGAGATCGTCCATAAGAAACACATCCAAGATGTGGCTGATACGAGAACGAATGGCTTCTTGTTGAATGGGAACCGCAATTTCCACACGGTTGACGAGGTTACGGGTCATGAGGTCGGCAGAGGAGATGTACATGTCCTCACGATTGACGCCAAAGCAATAGATGCGATGGTGTTCCAGGAAACGGCCGACGATGGAGATGACGCGGATGTTTTCGGTTTTACCGGGAATGCCGGGGAGAAGGCAGCAAATGCCGCGGACAATCATGATGATTTTGACACCGGCTTGAGAGGCTTCGGAAAGCTTATCCATGAGGTCGCGTTCGGTGACGGAGTTGCATTTGAGAAGAACACTTGCTTCTTCGCCGTTCTTTGCGCGGAGAATTTCGCGATCCAAGAGGGTCAGAAGCATCGGCTTGATGCCGGTCGGCGCGATGCAAAGCTTATCGTAGCGACCGTCCAATTTGCTGATGAGCATGTTTTTGAAGAACATCGCCGCATCCGCACCGATGCGTTCGTCAGCCGTGAAGTAGCTGAGATCGGTGTATTGCTTGGCGGTTTTTTCGTTGTAGTTGCCCGTACCGATTTGCGTGATCGTGCGTACCTTGCCGTCGCGATAAAGTGTCAGATGGCAAATCTTTGAGTGGACTTTGTAGTCCTCCATGCCGTAGATGACGGTGCAGCCGGCCTGTTCCAAACGCTCGGAGTAGTCGATGTTATTTTCTTCGTCAAAACGGGCGCGCAGTTCCATTAAAGTCAGGACATCTTTACCGTTTTCTGCCGCCATTGCTAAATATTCCGCCACTTTGGAAATGGAGGCCATGCGGTAAATGGTGATGGAGATGGAGATGACGGACGGATCCGTGGCCGCTTCCTTGAGCATTTGGAGGAAGGGATCCATGGATTCGTACGGATAGTGGAGAAGCTTGTCCTCTTCAAAGATTTGATCGATGATGGGACGGTTGGGATGAAACATGGGGGAGGGCTGCGGTTCAAAGGAGCGATAGCAGACCTGATCTTTTTGCTTGGGGGTCAGGTGCTCCTCAATGGCAAATACATGTTTCATGCGCAGAGGAGCTTCGCTGTAGTAGACCTGTGAACTGTCTAAGTTGTGATATTTGCATAAAAACTTGATGAGACTCTTGGGTAAAGCCCCTTGCACTTCAAGGCGCACGGGCGCCAGACGATTACGCTTTTTGATGGCTTTTTTCATTGCCTGGAGAAGATTGCCCTCCAGCTCATCAATGCCGTCGTCCAAGTCGATATCGGCATTACGGGTGAGGGAAATGATGGCAGTGTCCTTGACTTTGAAGCCGCTGAGCAACGTTGCCACCTGATCCATGATCACCTCTTCGAGGAGGATATAGGAGCAATTGCCCGGGAAGAAGATGACGGAGGGAATCCAGGACGGTACACCGATGAGGGCATAAAAATCCGTACCATTCGAATCTTCTACGTCACACATTATATAGAGCATTTGGTTAATCATGTGCGGGAAGGGGTGGCGTGCGTTGATGATGAGTGGCGAAAGCAGCGGCATCACATTGGCTTCGTAGTATTCGGTTACGAATTTGGCTTCACTTTTCGTCAGTGTTTCCATCTTTTTGTGATGAATGCCGGCCGTTTCCAACTGCTCGCTCAGCGCGTGATAGGCTTCGTCACGCTCTTTATAAAGCTGCGGTATCTCCTGGAAAACGTGGGAAAGCTGTTCATTCACGGTCCAGCCTGTCTTATTATCAATGACGTCAGGCTTCCACCCTTTTAAATTCATCAGAGAACCCACACGGACACGGAAAAATTCACTTAAATTGCTGGTAAAGATAGCAATAAATTTAAAGCGCTCGTAGACCGGTACGCGCGGATCCGTACTCTCTTGCAACACATGACGGTTAAATTCCAACCAAGAGAGTTCTCGATTTTGTGTAAAACCGGTATCGTACTTAGCGTTATAGCCTTTTGATGTTGCAGTTGTATTCTTTTGTTTCTCTTTATCGCCCATGATTCCTCCCGAATCCTTTTATGCATTATACTTCACTCTTATTATAGCCGTGTTATGCCAAAGTCTGCCTCCAGCATGTAAGAGATATGTAAATTTTTTTAGAAAGGACTGGTTTTATATTTTTGACAGAGAGCGATACCGTCTTAAAATTTGTTATACTGACTGTGTTACCAGAAAAGAGGATCTATGAGCGAAAAAATTATTCTTCCCAACCAACACCCCTTGCGTCTGATCGCGTCGGATATGGATGGGACGCTGTTACAAACCAATTTAACGATTGAAGCGCAGACGAAAGCGTTATTGATCGCTTGGCAAAAACAGGGCATTCGCCTGGTTCTGATTTCCGGGCGACCGCTGCAAGGCATGATTCCTTATGCCAGAGAGCTCGAAATGGATCGCTATGAAGGCGTAGTGATCGGCGCAAATGGTGGACATGCCTATCAATTGGGCGTGGAAAAAGATCTGTGGCGCCATACGCTATCGATTGCATCGGCGCAGCATTACTTTTCGCTGTGGAAGCCCTATCCGTTGACGTTGATCGCTTATGGTCGTGAAAAAATCTATGTGGATTTGCCTGCCAAGGAACATCTGACCTATCTCGGCATGTCCATGGACAAAGGGTTAAAGCGTATCGAAAAAATCACCGGCCTAAAGGTGGATCTGCGCGACTTGACCAAGCCGTTGCCCGAGGAACCGGTGAAAGCCTGTGTGCTGGGGGAGCGATCCACGATATTAAAGGCACAGGCAGCCATCAAGAATGATTATGAAGAGCATATTTACGGCGCTTTCTCCGCGGATAATTATTATGAAGCGATGGTGCGCGGCATCAACAAAGGCACGGGTTTGCAAGAATATGCGGATCGCTACAATATTTTGCCGGAAGAGATCATCGCATTTGGCGATGAAGATAACGACATTCCGATGCTCACGTATGCCGGTGTCGGCGTAGCCATGGGCAAGGCATCTGAAGGCGCCATTGCTGCGGCAAAATATCGCACCGGGTCGAATAACGAAGCAGGCATCTATCAATTCTTAAGCGATCTGCCACAGGAAAAGTAACTCCTTACGCCTGTTCACCTACTTCCAGAAGGCAACGTAAAATCGGCGGGGCGCCATCGGCCTGCAATTGAAAATCTAAGAGGGAACTGTCGGGCATTTCGGCAGTTCCTTTTTGTATTAACACGACGGACGGCTGATAGGCTACGTTTGGACGACAGGGGGCGAGCCATTGTGCCTGCCGAAGGCGAAGGGGACCGGTAAAGACATCGGCACCGAAGAGACGCAAGCCGACGCCCATCAGCGCGGCCATGGAATGAAGCCCCGAGGAAAAGAGACCGCCGAAAGGGCCTGCGCTCGCAGCAGCAATATCGACGTGCATGGGGCGATTATCGTAGGCTTTGCCAAAAGCTACGATATCCTCTGTGGAAAGACAGATAGGAGGCGCCTCCCACAGACTGCCCACCGGTTCATCCAATTGATTGCGGCGCGCGGGAATGAGGGAAAGCTTGGTCCGCTCAGGAAACGTTAAGAGTGGTGGGGCAGGTCGCTTTTTCCGCGGCAACGGGTGGTGCAAGCCCATTTTTCCCGTGATTTCCACGGTACAAACGGGCAGATCGCCAGCAGGTGTTTTCTTGAAAACGTGCAGCAAGAACGATACACTCCCTGCATCGCCGCCGGAAAAAACGCGCTTTCGAGAGATCGTAACGGTTCCGCCGAGGACGTCATTGATAGCCACCGGGCGAAACCAATTCCCCTGATCCACGCTCATGCCGGCCACCATTGTTCCGTCATCTGTTTGGGTACGCACCCATTGCGCCCAAACCGCAGTGACGATATGCCAGAAGGAGACAGGTTCATCCGAAGCGGGCAGAGGTCTTCCTTCATAGCGCTGCACAAAAAGATTCCGCTCTGCGGCAGTGATCACGCGATCTTCTAACGGGAACACTTCACCCACCGTAAACGCTTCAAAAGAGCGATGTTTTTTCCAAGTGACCATATTGCCTCCCCACTTTCCTTTATCTTGCAATATTCTATATAATGGTAGGGACAGGCAAAGAAGGATCTCTTTGCCGGATGTTATTCCTTCTACCCGAACTTTTTAGAGGCTAACAGGAGGTGCTATGAGCCGGATGGATAATCTCCGTCAGGAAAAAATTCTTATTTTGGATTTTGGCGGACAATATAAACAATTGATTGGAAGACGTGTGCGTGAAGAGCATGTTTTTTGCGAAATCAAACCGTGTACGACATCGCTGGAAACAATTAAGGCCGGGCAATATGCGGGCCTGATTTTAACGGGCGGTCCAGATTCGGTCTATGAAGAGGACGCCTTGCAAGCAGATGAAGGGATTCTTTCGTTAGGTCTACCGATTCTCGGGATTTGCTACGGAGCGCAGTGGATTGCCTATCACACGGGCGGTACGGTCGATAAAGCCGGCGTACCCGAATACGGTAAAACCGTTACGCATTTTGCTGTCGATTCTCCGCTTTTCCATTCCATGCCGGCGGATTCCGTCGTCTGGATGTCTCATGGCGATCAAATTCTGGCCCTTGGCGATGGCTTTGCTTCCATTGCTCATTCCGATCATTGCCCCGTGGCCGCTTTTGGCCATGCGGATCGTGCGATTTACGGGATGCAGTTTCATCCGGAAGTAGAGCATACCGAATATGGCAGAGAACTTTTGCACAATTTCCTCTATGAAATTTGTCATGTCCGCGGCGAGTGGACGATGAACGCCTTTGTGGACGCTACCGTGGCGCATTTGAAAGAAACGCTGGCTGGGAAGAAAGCGCTCTGCGCATTTTCTGGCGGCGTGGATTCTTCCGTTGCTGCCCTTCTGGTTCATAAGGCCATCGGTCAAAATCTCACCTGCGTTTTCGTGGATCACGGCATGTTGCGCAAGGACGAGGCGGATACCGTTGAACGCGTGTTCAAGCATGAATTCGGCCTGAACCTCATCCGCGTGGACGCTTCCGAGCGATTCCTTAAGCTTTTAGAAGGTGTCACGGATCCGGAGCAAAAGCGCAAGATCATCGGCGAGCAATTCATTCGCGTTTTTGAAGAGGAAGCAGCAAAAATTGGTGCGGTGGATGTCCTTGTCCAGGGCACCATCTACCCCGACGTAATCGAATCCGGCGTGGGCGGCGCTGTGATCAAATCGCATCATAATGTGGGCGGCCTACCGAAGAACGTCCGCTTTGACTCCCTGGTTGAGCCGTTGCGAGACCTCTTTAAGGACGAAGTTCGCGCCGTCGGCACCGAACTGGGTATTGCCGAAGACCTCGTCTGGCGCCAACCATTCCCGGGGCCCGGCCTTGCCGTGCGTATCCTCGGCGAGATTACCCGCGAACGCATTCGCATCGTCCAAGACGCCGATGCTATCTGGCGTGAAGAAATCAAAAATGCCGGTCTGCATCGCTCCATCGGCCAATACTTTGCCGTACTCACGAATTTAGCCACTGTCGGTGTTATGGGCGACCATCGCACCTACGATTACGTTTTGGGACTGCGCGCGGTTACCACCAACGACTTTATGACTGCCGAGTGGGCGCGCGTTCCCTATGACGTTCTCGATCGCGCCTCCAACCGCATCGTGAACGAAGTGGATGGTGTTAGCCGCGTGGTCTACGACATCACCGGCAAGCCACCCGCGACGATTGAGTGGGAATAGTTAAAAACAGGCGTTAAAGCTTCATAAATAGGCGTTTTGTGAGCGTTGTGCTTGCAAAATGCTTGCAAAGTTTAGAAATGGATCACCTGAAGAGTAATTCTTCGGGTGATTTTTTGTATTTAAAAATGCTACAGAGAGTTCCCATAGCATTTCATTTTAATAATCATGAATTAAATAATAAATTCTTAGTTAGATTTTTTTGTATAGAAAAGTTTTACTTGTCTTAAGTCATACATTAATTCGGTATATTTATTATAATCACGATAAAATAAATCCTTTATGATAGGTACAAAAGAAAATATGAGCGAAAAAATTAGTAAAATTAAGATTATTGCTAATGCAGCTATATTAAGTATATCGGTTGGGGTAGCTGATTCACTAATTCTCTTTGCAATAAATACGACAATAGGAATAATGATAGCACCTAATGTTTTAAAAGGCTTTCCGAATTGTGACAAGAAATCACATTCGGCTTGTGCATATTTTGCTTCCGTGATTAGCATATCAAGGGAATCTACGTTTTCTATGTTAATCTTATATTTTTTTAAAACCTCAATGGTCATGTCCATTCGCTTTTCAGAATAAGGAATGTAGTGATTTTCAAGCATGTGACTAAGATTACTCTTTTTAGAGTCAATCATAGCAAAAATTATAAGCGAAATTAAGCTTAATCCTATTGGGATAAATGAAAATATATTTTGTTTAAAAATAAGCAAAATTCCACTGATGATAATTCCAGTAAGAAAAATAATTATAAAAATCTTTCTGTAAAGTGGAAGTTCAGTAAATGGAATGGAACTTTTGATATCTTTTAAACCAATTTTGTAGCTGATAAATAAATCACTAAATCTCATATATGTACCTCTCGTTTATTTGTAGTGTAATGTTTTGTATCAAAATTAAAAATTATATCAAATTATTTTCTTTCAAATACTCAATTCTCTTTTTTAGAATTTCATCTCTTGAAAGTTCTTCAAACTCTTTCTGTGTTAGTGGTTGAGTGTAATACTCTACAGACTTATTTTTCATAGAATCAAACTGCTCTTTTGTAATGGAGTAGGACTCCAAGTCAAACAGATTATCAGACAATTCTTTTAAAATATTGCAAACATCTGCATTAAACGGATGCTCTTTATCATTACCATAGAACACAAGCTTAACATTCCATTTATTCTCTTCTGTTTCAATATCATTCGGGAATTTATCTTCTACAATTATTTTGAATCCGATTTCTTTTTTCATTGCCAGTTCATACATAAATAATACAAAATCTCTCATGCTTGAAAGACCTAAAGTATAGTCACTTCTTCCGGCAAGCCAATCTAAAGATACTTTGCATTTATCTGCAATATCTATCAGCACATCAATTGTAGGATTATTTTTTCCGTTTTCGTATGCAGACATGGACGGTTGAGGTATTCCCAAAAACTCGGCAAATTCTTTTTGTGTTTTTTTATTTATAGAACGAAGATATTTCAATCGTTCTGATACAGTTTTATTATTCATATTATAATCTCCTATATTTATTATATCTTATTATATCAAATCGTATACTAAAAATAAAGAGAAATTCTGATAAAAATTAGAAATAACTATTGACTTATATTATATAAATTAGTATACTAATAAATATCGCAAGGTCAAATAAACAAGAGAGGAGGAAAAATATGAGAAAGATGTATGTTGATGCTGAAGAAGTCAGCAAAGATTGGGGAGTTTCCAAACCCAAAGCATATAAAATGATAAAAGAATTAAATGAGAGAATGTTAAAAGACAATCCAAACCTGATAGTGATTGCAGGCAAGGTTAATCGAAAATTTTATGAAGAAAACTGTTATGGACAAGCGAAAGAAGTGTAGGAGGTGATTGGAATATGAAAGGGAGTTTTTGGCGAGTAAGTCGAGAGATTTGAATATGCTTTTTGAATCCTTTGTTGAAATCTATTTGAGCGATTTAAAGCCGAGAATTAAATACAACACTTATTTGACAAAGATTCATATTATAGAAACGAAAATAATACCTTACTTTGCCAAGAAATCTATAGCTGAAATAACAGCTCCAGATATTTTACAGTGGCAAAATGAATTGCTTAAAAAGTCAGATGGTGAGGGGAAACAATATTCTCAAACTTATTTAAGAACGATTCAGAATCAACTGAATGCAATCCTTAACCATGCGAGTAAGTATTATGGACTGACAAGTAATCCTGCTCATAAAACTACTAAGATGGGGAGATCAAAGGCACAGGAAATGTTATTTTGGACTAAAGAGGAATATGAAAAATTCGCTGAAAGTGTTAAGAGCAAACCTGCCTCATACTATGCTTTTGAGATACTTTATTGGTGCGGTATTAGAGAAGGTGAATTGCTTGCACTTACAAAAGACGATTTTGATCTTGAGAAGAAAACTCTAACTATTAGTAAATCATTTCAAAGGTTAAAAGGAAAAGATTACATTACATCTCCTAAGACAGAAAAAAGCAATAGAGTAATTCAATTACCACAATTTCTATGTGATGAAATGTCAGACTTCTTTGGGATGTTTTATCATCTGGATTCAAAGGAGAGACTATTTAATTTTACAAAATCATATTTACATCATGAAATGGATAGAGCTTGTAAGTTATCAGGAGTAAAACGAATTAGAGTTCATGATTTAAGACATTCTCATGTTGCTTATTTGATAGAGCAAGGTTTTTCTCCGGTGGTAATTGCAGAAAGATTAGGTCATGAAAGTATCTCAATAACCTTAAATTATGCACATTTATATCCGTCAAAGCAGTTGGAAATCATTGAAATGATAGAGAAAGAAAGGAATTAAATTTATTAAGATGAGTAAGATATTTAAAAGAGAAAGTCTACAAACAAAAGGTAGAAAACTGAAAGTCGATAAAAATAGAAAAAGAAATATTATAGTGAATTTCAGAATGTCTCCAGAAGAAAAAAGTTTATTGGAAGAGAAAATAGTATTATCAGGATTAAACAAACAGGATTATATGATTCAAATGAGTATAAATCATAAAGTTGAGGTATTTGGAAATATAAGAGTGTTTGATGAACTGAAAACGAAACTGAAAATGCTTGAAGAATATTTTAAAAATGTTAATTTGGACTGCGATATTGAAGAAAATAAGCTTGAACTTTTGGCATATATTCTGGAAATGTTTGAAACGATGAATAGAAATAAAAATGACTCTACCTACTGCAATAGATAGAGTCAAGAAGCAACCTGATAAGATTGCAACTCTTAAAAATATTTTATCAGGTTGTACTTCTATCATCAACACAATTATGGAGGTAAAAAATGATAAATAAAGAAACATATATTAACAATATTCCACAGGAATTAAAAGACTGCAAGCAATGGTTATGGTTTAAAATTTATCATAACAAAGATAAAAAGGGTAATGCAAAAGCTGTAAAAATCCCAATCAGTCCAATCACTTGTGAAGCAAATGAATGGAATAAAAAAGAGAACTGGACAGATTTTGAAACTGCCTTAGATGGCTTAGAAAAAAGCGGTTGTGATGGTCTATCGTTTGTTTTAACTGAAGATGATCCGTTTGTCTGTATTGATTTAGATAATGTTAAGGACAGCTTTGAGGATGTGCGAGACATCATAAGTGATTTTGGCGAAACATATAAGGAAATTTCCGTATCGGGAAACGGAGTCCACATATTTGCCAAGGGAAGAATTCATAAGAACATCAACAATCAAGCTGATCGTTTTGAAATGTATAAATCAAATAAGTGCATTGCTATGATGTGCCGGATATTGAAGTGATTTTAAAGGCAATGTATATGACTAATCGCAAAGGCAGAGAGCTTTTTAGAGGCGAATATTCCACAGGCGATGCAAGCAAAGACGATTTTCAATTGCTTCTTATCTTAAACAGCTTTACACATGGAAATGCAGATTTAATGCTTGAGATCTTCCTGAAATCATCATTGAACCGAATGGGTGATATGAGTAAAAGAAGAAATGAGGCAGCATATATTAAATACTTAAATCAAAGTATTCAGAAGGCACAGGAAGTCGGCGGAACGAATTATTGGGATTATAACTATCATAGAAAAAATAAGGAGGAGATTCGTTGAAAGCCTATACGATAAACACTGAGTTTGATACCTCTGATAAGTATATCGTTGATAATATTATTGCAAGAAAAAGCATTACATTGATTGTAGCTTCTCCTAAAAAAGGCAAAACTGCATTAGGATTAAATCTTGGTATTTGTATAAACGAAGGAATTGATTTTCTTGAAAATAATGTAAAAAAAACAAAGGTTGTTTACTATTGCAATGAACTCTCGGGTAAACTTATTCAAGAAAGAATTAAGAGATTAGATATACCTTGTTCAAACACTATGAAATTTTATGAAGGCACAAGTTATGTAGACTTTGGTGAGTTTGAAAGAATTATAAAATCTGATGTTGAATTGGGCTATGAGGTGTTTGTAGTTGATACATTTTCTAAGATAAAATTTGACAGAAAATATAATGCTAATGATTACAATGATACCTATGAGGTTATGGCAAAGTATTATGAGCTTATAGAAAAATATGGTTGCACTTTTATTATGATGTATCACACAAAAAAGGATTCATCTATCAAAAGTGTGAGTGAAAAAGTGATAGGTTCTCAAGCGTTATCCGGTTCAGTAGACACTATAATAGCTATAAATAAATCATCGGAATTTGATACAGAGTTTAGCTTGGATGTAACCAGTAGGCTTTTTGAATCAAGGGTATATCAAGTAAAAATTCATCCGTCAAAAAAGATATTGGAGTTAGATAAAATAGATCCGATTGAAATGCTGGAACCGTCCATTCAAAGATTAGTTCAACTTATGCCTAAATTAAAAGAAATAGAAGGAACAATAGTTGATATTTGCTCAAAGATAAAATTAGAGATAGAGAGTCCGCAACAATTCGGCAAGACCTTAAATCGTAATAAAGATATTCTCAGAAAAAATGGAATCAGCATTAAAATGAAGCGAGGAAAAAACAACAATAACTATCAAGTTAAATATAATTCAGAGGATGTGATTTATTAAAATGCCGTTCAAACCGTTCGTACCGTTTGATGTTTCATGTGTAAGGGAATGTCGTGCGGTATGAACGGTGCAAACGGTAATTGAAGAATCTACATCTATTTTTTCTGTGCAAGTTAAAGACTAATTTATAAAAATTATGAATTACATGTTGATAGCAAGCATATACTTTTTGACCACACCCAAAAAGTAGGCTTGAAATTTGATAACTCAAATTTGAAATATTTAGGGAGAACCCTAAGACCCCGAAGAAGAAAGGAGTGATGAAAAATGTCAAAGAGTGTTAATCGAAAAAATAATTACACTGTTCATTTTATGATGAATGAAGATGATATGAAAGAACTTAACAGAAGATTTGCTTTGACCAATTTTAAGAGCAAAAGAGAGTTTTATAGAGACAGTATTTTCAAGAATAGAATTATTAGCATTGATTTATCCGGTAAGTTTAGAAAAGAACTGCGAGAACTTTCTTCCCTTGTCAGTCGTAACTCAGTGAACCTGAATCAGATTGCAAAGGCAGCAAACAGTACAGGAGCTATTTATAAAGATGATATTGAAAGTATCAAGAAAGCCTTGCAGCGAGAACTACTTTTTTTATCAGGATTTAGAGAAAAAGTTTCGGACTATATTATCAATGAGGCAATAAGCTGATGGCAGTTACAAAGATACATCCGATTAAAACAACACTTAAAAAAGCCATAGACTATATCTGTAATGGTGATAAAACCGATGATGAAATCTATGTTACAACACACCTGTGTAGCAGAGAAAATGCTCATAAGGAATTTGAACTTACAAAGAAACAATTTAACTCAAGAACAAAGACCTTAGCACATCATTTGATTCAATCTTTTGTTCCGGAAGAAGTTAGCTTTGAAGAAGCACATCAAGTTGGAATTGAGTTATGTGAAAAGATTTTAGGCGGGAAATATGAATATGTTTTAGCAACACATATAGACAAAGACCATATTCATAATCATATCATTTTTAATTCCATAGATGTGGACGAGGGCAAGGTTTATCATTCTTATTACGGCTCCTATACGAATATCAGAAATCAAAGCGACAAGCTATGTAAGGAGCATAATTTATCTGTCATCGACCAAGAAATACAAAAGGAAATCAACGAGATTAAGCGAAGAAAGTTTGTGAATTGGTATGACTGGAATGAGGATAAAAAAGGTAAAAGTTATAAATCAAGACTTCAATTTGATATGGATAGAGTAATT